>Ga0190307_1000036_pt1 | contig 44517 bp, 42 predicted proteins | sample 48700745_MG_FD_161653 | JGI IMG/M metagenome (GOLD analysis project Ga0190307, IMG submission 161653) | Hydrothermal vent sediment bacterial communities from Southern Trench, Guaymas Basin, Mexico - 4870-07-4-5_MG | ecosystem: Environmental > Aquatic > Marine > Hydrothermal vents > Sediment ... | reverse complement strand
CACCTCCGCTGCCACCAACCTCCCCGAGCACTTCTTTAAGAAGTTCGTTCATAGAAATACTTTCTATATTCTTGTTCTTTGCAAAGATCACATAATTGCTCCCAGCCGCCAAAATTACTGTATTGGGGTTCTTGTCCACGAGGTACACAATAAATGCCTGCGCGTCTTTCATCTCCATAGACTCAATGTAGGAGACTACCCTTACTCCTTCAATTTCATCAGCGTTAGAAAGCAGTGCTTTACTCTTCCATTCCCATAGTTCCTTTCTAAGTTCAGCTTTTTGTCTTTCAATGGTCTCAACCTCTTTTTTTAGCTCCTCCACCCTTTCAATTAGTGGTCTGTTTTTGTTGGCCATCCTGTCTAAGCTTATCCAGTAATCTTCCAAGAGCTTGTTTAGGTATATAAGGGCTCTATATCCACAGGCAAACTCTATACGCCAGATGTTCTTGGTTTTTTTGTAGAAGCTGAGAACCTTTATGAAGCCTACTTCTCCGGTGCTTTTTACGTGGGTTCCTCCGCATGGAATTAAATCAACATCCCCTATCTTCACCAGCCGAATTTTCCCCGATACTTTTTTGGATAGAGGTTTTCTAAGGTCTGAGCTTATCTCTTCAGGAAGCTCTTCATACTCCTTAACCTCTACAGGAATACCTGCCCAAACAACCTCATTGGCCTCGAGCTCTGCAGCAAGAATGTGTTCCCAAGTTAGTTCCTCATCAAAATTGATCTCAATTTTATTGTAATCAGGGAAGATCTGGAATCCCGTGGTATCGCTGTTGTACATTCTTTTCAGGATTGCAGAAAATATATGCTGACCAGTATGCTGTCTCATGTTTTCGTATCTCCATTCCCAGTCAAGTTCAAGCTCAACTTCCTCCCCTTTCTTAGGAGATCTGCCTATGAGCTTTCCTTCATGCCAAATTTTATCTTTTCCCTCTACTTTTTCGACTTCAATCCTAAAACCCTCTCCTTTTATTACCCCTCTGTCGCTGGGCTGTCCACCACCTTCGGGGTAGAATATCGTCCTATCGAGCAATACCCTAATTCTACCGTCTTCAACCTCAACATCCTCTACCTTTGCAGAAGTCTCTCTTAGGTACGAATCTATGTAGAACAATTTGAGCGTCATAGTTTCCACCATAGAAAAATCCCAATAAAAAGATAAAAAGCTAACTAAGCTGAGCTTTAGCCTCAAGAAGTGCCTTGACTCTCTTCAATCTGAAGAAGTTTTCCCTCTCCATCTCATCTAAATGCTGGCTTATATACTTCACAGTTTCTTTCATTCTTGGAATAATAATGTATTCCAGAGCATTAACTCTTCTCTTTGTCTTTTCAATCTCTTTAGCAAGTCTCTTCAATGTTTCCTCTACTTCTGCCAGCCTTATAGCTAGCTCGAGAACTTCTTCAAATTTTTCTGATGCAACATCCACCTTAGAAGAACTTGAAACAAAAGCATATCCTCTCTCGCTGGGGTTCCTTTTAAACTCCTCCGCCTCAATTAAAGGCACAGGCACTCCCATAATGTTTCTTTTTTTAATTTCTATCTCTTTATTTGGCTTTACGCTGAGGGCTATCTCGCTAAGCTTGACAATCCCCGTATCTATCTCAGCCAATCTAAGTTGTTCAAAAGCTTCCGCTATCTTCTGATTGAGCTCTCTCCTTAGTGCTAGAGCCTCGTCGTATATAGTGAAGAATTCCATAATAAGAGCATCCTGCTTCTCCTTGAGAATTTTATGTCCTTTTTCAGCCAATTTTATTCTTCTCTTTAGTTTCAAAAGCTCCATTCTGGTTGGCTTGATCTTTAGTATCTTCGCCATTTAACTCACCTCAAAATAAAAGAGGTCAAGAGGAGTGCCTGTATTTTGGATGATACTTCTCTATGTACTTCCTCTCTACCCTCTTGAGCTCTGATTCTGGCAGTATTGATAGAAGATCCCATCCAAGATCGAGAGTCTCAAAGATTCCTCTGTCCTCATCATAACCCTGAGCGACGAACTCTCTCTCAAACCTGTCTGCAAATTCGAGATACTTTCTATCGGTCTCGCTTAAGGCCTCTTCACCCACAACCGCTACAAGGTCTCTTAAGCTCCTACCCTCAGCATAAGCCGCATAGAGCTGCTGGCTTAGCTGGGAGTGTTCTTCCCTTGTTCTTCCTTTCCCTATACCATCCTTCATCAATCTGCTAAGGCTTGGAAGAACGTCAATTGGGGGATAAATACCTTTTCTATGTAAGTCTCTGCTCAAAACTATCTGCCCTTCTGTAATGTAACCTGTAAGGTCTGGAATTGGGTGGGTAATATCATCGTCAGGCATTGTGAGTATCGGCATTTGGGTTATGCTTCCCTTTCTTCCCCTAACTCTACCAGCCCTTTCATAAATCGTCGCTAGATCGGTGTACATGTAACCGGGGTAACCTCTCCTCCCTGGAACCTCCTCTCTTGCTGCTGAAATCTCACGCAAAGCTTCCGCATAGTTAGTCATGTCCGTTAAAATGACCAAAACCTGCATGTCGTAATCAAAAGCCAAATATTCGGCAACTGTGAGGGCCATTCTTGGAGTAATAATACGTTCAATGGCAGGATCATCTGCAAGGTTAAGGAACAGCACTGCCCTCTCAATTGCTCCAGTCTCCTCAAAGCTCTTCTTGAAGAAGTTTGCTTCTTCATAGGTAATACCCATTGCGGCAAATACCACAGCAAACTGCTCTTCCTCACCTAAAACCTTTGCCTGTCTTGCAATCTGAGCGGCAAGCATGTTGTGGGGTAAACCGCTACCACTGAAAATTGGGAGCTTTTGTCCTCTAACTAGGGTGTTCATGCCATCTATTGCCGAAATACCAGTTTGAATGAAATCTCTTGGGTATGCTCTCGCCACAGGGTTAAGGGGAGCACCATGAACATCTCTCCTATCTTCCGGGATTATCTCTGGCCCACCATCGATTGGCTCACCGATACCGTTGAATACTCTTCCAAGCATGTCCATTGACACTGGAACTTTAAGTGTCTCTCCAGTGAATCTGACTCTTGTTGTTTTTACATCTAAATCTCTGGTTCCTTCGAAAACTTGGACGATAGCCAAGTCTTCTCTAGCCTCTAACACCTGCCCCTTCCTCTTTTCTCCACCTTCAACTTCTATTTCAACAACTTCACCGTATGCTACCCCTTTAACACCTTGAACTATCATCAAAGGACCGTAAATCTTGCTTATTGTGGAGTATTCCATTCCGGGCATTTCTATCACTCCCCGTATTTCTTAAAGAGTTCCTTAAACTGCTCTTCTGTCTTTTCCATTAATGAAGCAATCTCCTCAACATTTGGATTGTACTTCATTCTTCCTATTTCCTCCCTAACAGGGAGCTTTGCAATTTCCTCCACTGGAATTCCCGCGTCTATTGCCCTCATGGTGTGGTGATAGAAATTCAGTATGACCCTCATCATTGTTATTTGCTTCTTTGGAGGACAATACGTATCAACCTCGTGGAAAGCATCTTGCTGGAGATAATCCTCTCTAATCATTCTTGCCACAAGAAGGATAGCCCTTTCCCTCTCTGGCAATGCATCTGGACCCACTATTCTAACTATCTCCTCCAATTCAGCCTCTTTCTGCAGAAGTGCCATTGCCTCATCTCTCATCGCTTTCCATTCTGGATCAATGTTCTTGTGCCACCACCCTTTTATGGAATCCACGTAGAGAGAATAACTTGTAAGCCAGTTAATAGCCGGAAAGTGCCTCCTTCTTGCTAGATCTGCATCCAACGCCCAGAAGACTTTAACGACTCTTAGAGTGTTCTGGACAACAGGATCACTCAAGTCGCCACCCGGAGGTGAAACAGCTCCAATAACACTCACGCTTCCAATTCTATCATCACTTCCCAGAGTCCTTACTCTACCAGCTCTCTCATAGAACTCAGCTATTTTCGAAGCAAGATATGCTGGATACCCCTCTTCACCGGGCATTTCTTCAAGTCTTCCAGAGATTTCTCTCAAAGCTTCGGCCCATCTCGAGGTTGAATCTGCCATTAAAGCTACGTTATACCCCATATCTCTAAAGTACTCTGCTATTGTAATTCCCGTATAAATAGAGGCTTCTCTTGCCGCAACAGGCATGTTTGAGGTGTTTGCTATAAGGACAGTTCTTTCCATTAACGGCTTTCCTGTTCTTGGATCTTTAAGCTTGGGGAACTCCTCAAGAACATCCGTCATCTCGTTTCCTCTTTCACCACAACCGATGTACACAACAACCTCAGCGTCGCTCCACTTGGCTAACTGGTGCTGGGTGACTGTCTTTCCCGATCCGAAGGGTCCAGGAATAGCTGCAGTTCCGCCTTTTGCCTGCGGAAAGAAAGTGTCAATAGTTCTCTGCCCGGTAATTAGTGGAACCTCTGGAGGAATCTTCTCTTTGTAGGGTCTTTTAACTCTAACAGGCCATCTTTGGTACATTTTGAGCTCCCTTATTTCTCCATTTAGAGTTTTAACCTTTGCAATAACTTCCTCTACTGTGTATTCTCCCTCTTCAACAACCTCTACTATCTCACCTTCAATCCCAGGAGGAACCATTATCCTGTGCTCTATAATGCTCGTTTCAGGAACAACACCTATTATGTCTCCACCCGTAACCTTATCACCAACCTTTACTCTTGGTATGAAGTGCCACTTTTTGTCTCTTGGCAAAGCTGGAGCGGTGAGTCCTCTTCCAATGAAGTCTCCACTCTTCCCTCTCAAGATCTCCAAGGGTCTTTGTATTCCATCATAGATTGAAGTCAACAACCCTGGACCAAGTTCAACACTCAAAGAGGCTCCCGTTCCGATAACAGCTTCGCCTGGTTTAACACCTGCAGTTTCTTCATAAACCTGGATAACAGCCTTGTCGCCCTCTAATCTGATTATCTCCCCAATAAGTCCAAGTTCTCCAACTCTGACGACCTCATACATTCTTGAACCTCTCATCTCATCAGCCACAACTAATGGCCCAGTAACTCTAATTATCCTTCCCATGTTTTTCACCTCTTTATCTCTACACCTATGGCTTTTCTAACAATTTCCCTCAATTGTTCCTCACCATAGAGGGACCCATACTTATCAGGAATTTGGAGGATTATCGGGAGAGTTACGTCAGGAATTTCAATTTTTTGAGCCAGCCGTTCTGTTATAAGAATCACACCAATATCTTCCCTTTCTATGAGTTCTTTAAGTTTATTTCTTGCTCTTTCCAACTCACGGGTATTTTCTCCAAACGAATACGCTTCATGAACTCCAGCAAGCCTAAAGCCGAGTGTAGTGTCTTTATCCCCAAAAACCACTATTTTCATGGCAACTCACCTACTGCTTTCTTTATGATCTCTGGTTTTATGTTGTCCTCTATCAGCTTTGCTATTGCTTTGAGTTTTCTTATTTCACTTTCTTTTTGAAGGATATAACTCAAAGGTACTGCAATGCTCAATGGATAAAATCTTGTCAGCTCTGCCATTCTCTGAAGTATGTACCTGTCAAATGCCCTTTCAAATGCCGAAATATCTTCCAGTATCTCCTCTCTGTACTCTCTTATTATTCTCGAGTATCGTGTAGAGTCCAATTCTGCCAAGACCATCTCGACATCTTCCATGTTTGCAAGGGCCTCAAGGGTCTTTCTTTTTATCTTACCACCGGGTATAAAGGAATTTCTAAGTTTTTCCGCTCTTAACCCATGAATCTTTCCCCTGAGTATCGTGCTTAGATTTATCTTGTCAATTTTTAAGCTTACAAACTCCTCTAGGATAATCCGTTCCTCGTCTTTTCGTGAGGCAGCATATTTAGAGAGCTTTAGGTAATGGTTTTTGTATAGCTCAGTCTCAAATTCTTCTGGTGTTATCTCCTTTAATAGAAGCTTTTGATAAGCTTCCTCATATTCTGTTCCTTCAAGTATAACGAGTATCTCTTCGAAGCTCTTTGCTTCAGCAATGGCCTTCACTTTTTCAACCATTATGCCAATTTCGTTTATGTAATCTCTAGCAACTTCCCCCCTTAGCTTTGCTTTAACAGAAGAAGATATGTTTCTAATGTCCCATTCTTCAAGAAGAAGCCTGAAGAACTCTCTAGTCCTCTTGGGAAGAATCTTAAGCAGGAGCCCATATATATCTGCCAAAGCCTTATCAAGAGCCCTATCTATGTTTTCCGAGTTCAAAACTGGGAGGGCAGTTAAGTAGGGTTTATAATCCGTATCCTCCAAGTTCATAACAAAGTTATTTAGGGTTTTTGATTCTGCTAATTCATTGAACTTCTGCTCTGTGAAAAACCTTGCTTCCATTGCCCTAATTCTAGCATTCGGGTACGAATAGGGAGTATACTTCCACAAAATTTGTCCGGTTTTGTAAGCTACCCACATGAATATAACCGCCAGACTTGTATCAAGGATCGCCGTTATGGTGCTTACTTCCACTTCCCTCACCTAAACAGAGTTTTTGCTATTCTAGAGCGAAGCTCACTTTGGAATCTCTCCATTCTTGCTTCAAAAGTGTTGTCTATTCTTATGCTTCTATCGGGGTTGTATATTACCACTCCACCTATGGTCTCTATTGGTGCTCCTATTTCTATTTCAACGTCCTTTCCAAGCTTTTCTTTTGCATCCTTCTTGACCTCTTCTAAGTGCTTCTCCAGGAGGGATAAAGTTTCTTTATTGGAAGAAACCACTACTCTCTCTTCTCCCAGTTCCTTAATTCCTTGAATAATCAATTCCTTGATAATCTCAAGGTATTCCTCTTCCGGTATTGAAGCTAGCCTCTCCCTTAATGCCTCTAACACCTTATTAATGAGTTCCTCCTGAAGCGCAAGCCTCTTCCTCCTAACCTCAAGCTTCGCATTGGCAATTATCCTCTGTTTCTCAAGTTCTGCCTGTGTTTGAGCTTTTCTAATTATCCACTCGGCTTTGGCTTTTGCTCTTTTTTCAGCCTCTTTTCTAAGTTCTTCTGCTTTTTTTTCTGCCTCCTCTAAGATATACTTTATCTTCAGCTCTGCCTCCCTGTTGATCTCTTCGATAATTAGCTTTGCTCCTTCCATTAGTGACTCCTCCTTGGAATAATAGGGAGAAGGCTCAGAAGCCAACTCCCGTAATTATAAGGATCAACGCTCCAACGAGACCGAAGATTGCCATTGTCTCGGCCATAGCTGCAAATATAATCGCTTGGGTGAATGTCTTGGGATTCTTTGAAACTGCTCCAATTCCAGCCGAAGCTATTATACCCTGAGGAATTGCTGATAGACCAGTTAAACCAACTGTTAAACCAGCGCCAAGAAGAATTGCTGCTTTAATAAGATTTTCACTTGTATTCTCTGCAAACTTAAATTCTCCCCCAAGTATGCCGGAGACGAGGGCAATTAGGAACAAAGTTATCAACCCATAAATACTCTGAGTCATTGGGAGACCCTGTAAGACTAAGGCATTTCTAAAGTTTTTCTCATCTTCTGCAACTGCCCCTGCTGCTGCAGCTCCAGCAATTCCAACACCAAATGAAGAGGCTGCCCCAGCTATGCCTGCCGCAAGTGCGGCGCCTAATGCAACGTAAACTATTGGTTCCATCTCTTAACACCTCCTAAATTTCTAATTCAAGTTCAGATATTTCTCTTTTAGCTTTAAACGGTTCAAATTTTTTGCCTTCACCTGAGTAAAATGTTCCAAAAAACTCAACATAATGTAAACGTAAAGCGTGAACAAAGGCCCCAAGAGCATTTATTGCTGTTGAAAAGATGTGTCCTCCTATAAATACCACCAAACCAACTACTATGCCTAGAGGTATTGGGCCTATCCTGAGACCCCATACCATTGTGACTATTATATTTACTACCATCGCTATTCCTGCTGTTGCCAATGCCAATGCCATTAGCCTAGCGTAGCTTAACCAGTTGCCAATAAATCCAAAGAAATCTGAGATTGTCATCAATAGCCTCATTAGTATTGGCAAATCGCTTCTGATTTCAGAGATTACAAAGAGAACAATGCCTGGGAGCAAAAATGCCTCTCCCAATGTAACACTTGTAAGTCCTGCCATTGAAAGGGCGAGGAAGATCACTCCTAGAATTATGAGCATCCATGGAAGCTGCTCTAATACTGCATTAACCGTTTCTTTGTTCTTTATTTTGACTATGAAACCTAATGTATAGCCGATAAAGAGATGAAGTAGCCCAATTGCCAGTGCCAATCCCAAAACAACTAATGCTCCTCTCATTGGATCTAAAAGTGCCGGTACATTGATTCCTGCCCTCTGAAAGGCATCTCCAAAGTAACTGCCAAAGAGTATTCCCATTACCATTGTGAAAAATGCACTCCAGAGTAAAATATTTGAGAACTTATAAACGCCGTCATTAAGCTTTTTGTGTCCCATTGTAAGCAGTGCAGCTACTATCGCTATTATAAGCCCATACATAAAGTCAGTTAGCATAAAGCCAAAGAAAAATGAGTATGTGAAAGCCAATATAGGAGTTGGATCCAGTTCGTTGTATTTTGGAACACCGAACATTTCGGTTAGCATTTCAAAAGATTCAATGAATTTGGGATTCTTCAGCTTTACAGGTATTTCATCGAGTTCCTTTGGTGTTGGAGGTCTTATATTTATATATATTTTGCCATGGGATATTTTATTAAGCCCCTCCATAATTTTTGGGACATCTTTCTTTGGCAACCATCCGGTAAGGGCAAAAGTCATGTTTGTTCTTACTAAATTGCCTAATATATTTGCCTTTTCCCGCTCATTTTCCATGATCTCCTGATAGAAAACTAACTCATCATGATATTTTTCGGCAAGAACTTTTGCCTCTCTTTTTGCTGCTTCCAGCTCCTTATTGAGCTTTGTTATCTCTTTTTGGAGCCCTTTTATGGCATCTTTTGGTTTTCCTTTCACTTCAGGTACCTCAATTCTTTCAAAGGAGTATTTTGCAAGGATAGGATTGGCCTTATCGTAGTCTTTTTTCAGCAGGGCAATTACAACAAGAATCTTTCCCTTCAGGTCTCTTGAAATATGCACTAATTTGTCATTAAGGGCTTTTTTCAGTTCTTCAATCAGAGGCAAAAATTTGTCTTTTTCAATAAAACCGACAACTATTTCGACATTTTTTGTAGGTTTGAGATACTCTACCTCAATATCCAATGCCGAGAGCAACTCCAAGATTTCTATTTCCGTTCTTACTCTCTCTATTTCGGTATTCAAGGAGGTTATCTTACTCTCAACTTTTTTTATTTCTGGTTCGGCATTTTCGAGAAAACTTTCAATTTCCTTTATTAGCTTCTCAATTCCCTCATATCTGCATTTTTTCTTTGGTTTTAATTCCGGAAAAATGAATCCTTTAATGCCCCCTTTTGTCTGCTCCTTGTAACCTTTCAAGAAATCTATAAGACGAGAAAGACTAATGCTGTAAGATGCAGCCTTCCTATAAAACTCATTGGGAGCGTCCTTTTGAGCAAGATCCACATCAATTTCTCGGATCTCCAGAACGCCCTCCTCATGGAGGTATGTCAAGATAGAGTCCTTATACCTGTTTAAGCTCAACACCTCTATCTTGGTCATCTCTTCCGGTTTGAACATCTTTCACCTACCTCTAATGAGCTTTATTGCCTCCTCAATTGCTTGTTCAAAGTTTTGTGTTGCTCTAACCTTTATCTTCTCAAGCTCTTTTTCACCCTCTTCGGAGATCTTTTTTGCTTCTTGTTCCCCTTCTGATTTCTTTGCCTCTATAAGGGAATTCGCCTTTTCTTGAGCTTCTTTTAATATTTCCCTCTCAATTTTTTTAGCTTCTTCTTTTGCGCGCTTTATTCTCATCTTTGCTTCTTCTTTTGCTTTTTCAATCCTTTCTTCAGCTTTTTTCTCAGCCTCCACAATTTCTTTAATGATTGTCTCCATGAGAAGCCCTCCGATGAAGTTAACGAAAATAACCAGTACAAAGGAGTGTTAAGTAAACACCTTAAATAATTTATGCTCAAAGGTGCACAAAAGAGAGCAGAAAAGATGAAAATTTTTGCATAAATGATAAAATAATAAAAAAGATTTAAGGGTTAATTTGAACACAATTCAACTTTGTTCCTCACTACCTTTCTTCTGTTCAAAGATTTTCTTGATCTCATTTAAGACTGAATTTTTAGCAAAAACGACTACTTCACCTTTTTTGGGCAGTTTCGTATCTCCTGAAGGGATTGTTAGGTTCCCCTTTTCGTCATACACTGCTACTATAAGAGAGTCCTTTGGCAAGTTGAGCTCTTTTACTGGTTTCTCTGAAATTTCGCTTTCATCATCTAAACGGAACTTAACGATCTCTGCTCCCTCTCTGGGGAACAAGACCCTATCAAATCCCGGAGTCGTCAAGCTCCTAAATATGTAGTTAGCCGCTATTTCTTCTGGGCTTATAACCACATCAAAATATTTTTTCAAATCCTCAACTCTTTCGAAAACTTCCTTGTTCTTTGGTTTGCTTATCCTGAGGATTGTCCTTATCTCAGGATTTAAATGTTTTGCAAGAATACAAGCCAATATGTTTGCATCATCTCTTCCGGTTAATGCCGCAAAAGCATCTGCCTGCTTCACATTGGCCTCTTCTAAGGTTTTATGATTCGTAGCATCTCCTTCGATTACGAGACCATTAATAAGGAAGGAAAGTTCTTTTGCCCTTTCCTTGTCTATATCAATTATTGTAACGTCATGCCCCTCATTTTCCAGCATCTTGGCCACAAGATATCCGACCCTTCCAGCACCCATTATCACAATAAACATTTATTCTCACCTCTTTTCGCTGAGGAGCACTTTGGCGATTTCAGCATACGCTGGCCTTGTTATCAATATTCCAATGAGCACTCCCAGTATTGTAGTAAAGGCAAAGCCTCTCAGACCTCCTACGAAGAACTTGAACAGAAAGCTCATTGCAACTATTGTGGTAGTTGCCGATGCCCAAATAACAAAGAATGCTCTGCCCATTCTTTTTAGTACTCCGCTTCTCTTTGTGATTTTTTCTTTTTTTCTTCCACCCAAGAGCTCGTCTGTTATGACTATCTGCTGATCAACTCCAGTGCCTATAGCAGCTATTATACCTGCTATACTTGGTAGGTCAAGATTCCATCTTATCAATGCCGCAACTCCTAAAATCGCTATGACCTCGCTTAGGCTTGTCAGAATTACTGGAATAGCTATCCTCGCTTTTCTGTAGTGGAGATAAACTACTAAACCAACTACCAGCAAAGCTACTATCCCCGCTTGCACCACCTGTTTTCTAAACTGCTCTCCCAGAGTGGGAGGAATGTAGTTAACGCCCTCTACAAAGACTTTTACTGGAAGTGATCCACTTCTCAAAACTACTGAAACGACCTGAGCTTGTCTCATTGCCATAATGTCTTCTTTAGAGCCTCCAATTGAAATTGCTAATTCAGTGTGAGGCTCACCAGTTGTAAGCCCCTCTTGAAGCCTATAAGGACCATAAAGACCCAATACCCTTCTAATAAATTCATCTGCGGCTTCTCCAGCTCTTGGTTCTCTCTTTTCAACTTTTATTCCCAAGTTCTTCAAGCTTGATTCAAGCTCTCCATCAACCCTAATCAGGATAACTTTTTCTTTTCCTTGGGCAAGCTTGGCTATTTCCTCAGCACTTTGATTTGCGTAGGGAATAACATCAATATTAAAGGCTTCCTTAAGCCTTTGAGGTAAAGGTTTGGCATCGGGCACAAACTGAAATTCATTTGAGTTCATGAGCGCGTATATCTCCCGTGAAACTATCAGGGTTGAATTTACCGGAGGATCAAGAAAAATATCTACAGGATAGTTCACTTTCCCCAAGGCTAACTGTGCAAACTTTTCCGCAGCTTCCTTAGATATTGAAAATGGAACAATCCAAGCTCTTTCCCTCGGCTCATAGCCCACCTGATCTACTCTCTTTATATCGGCTCCAGTTGCAAATATAACACCATTGAATTCAGCATAGAAAACACCTTGACGGTTTATAGTGTCTATAATGCTATTTGCTTCCTCCTCTGTGACGTTAGCAACCCTTACTTTTATTATTTGATCTCCCCATGGTTCCAACGTAATATCCTTAACTCCAAGGGTGTTCAGTCTGTTCTCAAGGGATATTCTAACCTCCTCCATGGTTGATTGATCGACAGGCTTCTCAAGCTGCACGGTTATTTCAACGCCTCCACTTATGTCCAAACCGTAGGTTATCCCCTGAGCAATTATTGTTAAAATTGACCCAACAATAACGAGTATGAGCAAAAGCACCCTGCCGTTAAGGAGAAGCTTCTTTAGATTCATTTCCTCTCACCCCTTTGTATGTACCATCTTAGCACCCCGGCATTGAATATCCATGTGTTCATGAAGTCAGCCAGCAATCCGAAAATCAATACAGCGGCTATCATATCTATAACTTCTGCCTGAGAGACTACCCATAGTGAAGCTAAAGCCCCCAATGTGGTGGTGCTCATAGTAAAGCCTGTGGAGACAGCCGAGAAGTAAGCTTCCTCAACGGTATCTTCCTTCCTCCTCAAAAGCTTAGTGGTAAGGAGTATGTTGCTGTCTACCGAATAACCTATAAGCATTAAAAGAGCAGCGATTGTTGCTTGAGTTAGCTCTAAACCAAAGATGCTCATTAGAGCGAGGGCTATTGTCATATCGGAAAGTGCTGAAAAGATTACAGTCAACGATGGGAGAGGAACTCTAAAGAACAAAAATACAACGACAGCCATTCCGAGAAACGCTAGAGAAACTGCTTTCAAACTTTGTTCTTGAGCCGTTCTTGATAAGCTGGGTCCGAATTGGGTTTGAGAAATTACAACATTTGGATACTTTGACTTTATGAGCTCGATTATTCTTTGTACGTCCACATCGGTAGATGCTCTTATTTCCACTCTTGTGTCTCCGGTAATGCTCTTAATTTCCCTGACTGTCACTTCAAAGTTCTCCGCTTTTAGTAAGCTCTCAACATCTTTTGCGTTTGCATTTCCTCCGTGAATAGTTACAACAACTCCTCCCTTAAGATCCGTTCCGAGAGTTGGGAAATGAACCACCAGTATTAAAAGCGCTACAAGAAAAACAACTAGTGGATAAGTTATCATTTTTTTAGGATCTGCAGTTGCAAGCTTTTTGAGAGTATTTTCGAGCATTGTATTCACCTCTATGGATTTTTTAATGTACTGCATTGTCTTTTTAGATACTCCATCGTAGCATTTAAAAATCTATTCAATAGGAACATAAAGAACAAGTTTTAAAACCTAGGGTGAAAACTGGATTAGGTGATGCTCATGGACACGAGTGGATATCACTATGTGGTTGAAGCCTCTGGGTGCGATCCGGAGGTTCTAAAAGATCCAAACAGGATAAGAGAGATCTTCTTGGAGGCAGCAAAAGCAGGGAATATGGAAGTCAAGGCGAGTTACTTTTTTAGGTTCTCACCAACAGGGGTTAGCGGAGTCGTTATTGTTGCCGAGAGCCATATTTCCGTTCATACATGGCCGGAAGAAGAATATGCAGCACTAGATGTTTACACCTGCGGTGAGAAAGCAGATCCAGAGAAGGCTGTTGATTACATTCTTGAAAAGTTCAGAGCTCAGTACGCTCACGTATCAGAGGTCAAGCGGGGTATTAAAGAAGAGGAGGGCACATTTACTCACATGATCTTAACATGGGAAGAAAAACTAGACAGAAGAAGCGAGAAGTGAATTCACTCTAGTAGCTTTTCCAGTTCCATCTTTATTTTCTCTATCTTGTCTCTGAGATTCTCAAACCTGATCTTATACGCCTCAAGCTCTTCAATTCTCTCTTTGAGTTCATTATTCTCCTTTGTTAGTTCTTCGATTTTCTTCTCAAGCTCCTCCTTTTCTTTTCTAAACTCATCGGCAAGGCCCTCAAATTCTTCAACTTTCTTTTCAAGCTCCAGCTTTTCACGTGTTACTTCATCAACTAGCCTTTCTAATCTGCTGAGTTCCTCTTCCTTTGCTTTGAGCTTTTCTTCAAGCCCCTTAACTTTTGTTTCCTCAACTCTCTTGCTTTGCAGCTCCATAATTTTTACCTTGGTCTCTGCGAGCTCTTTTTCAATTTCCCTCTTTTCTTTTCTGATTTTTTCAAGTTCTGCCTTCGCTGCTTCTAGTTCTTTCTTGAGTTTCTCTATCTCTCCCCTCGCCTTCTCCAAGCTCTCAAGATCTACTGTTTGCTTCATCCTCTCAAGTTCCGCTTTGACTTTTTCATATTCAAGCTTGAGCTTCTCATATTCTTGCATAAGTTTTTCATACTCTTCTCTGGCAATTACTTCCTTAAGGCCACCTTTTTCAATCATTTCAATTGTTTTGATTAACTCATCGAGCTTTCCTTTCTTTATCAGCTCGTAGGTCTCTCTAACAAGCTGCCCAGCTTTGCTTTCTCCTTTGAGGTGCTTCCTTATTGTCTGCTCAGTTCTTCCAAGCTCTCTTGCAATCTCGCTTGTTGTCATTCCCGCTTTTTCTCTTGCTATTGCTCCAGCCGCAACCGCCAAGCTATCGACCCATGTCAACCTCTCTGCCGGATCTTTTATGAGCTCAATGACCTCTGGCCTGAAAAGCGTTGTAAATAATAAGATACTTTCCAGCTGGTGAATCTCCTGCCTTCCAACTGGATTGAGTGGGATCTCAAGCGTCATTATTCTAACCCCCTCAAATTTCTACAATCCCTCCTCTCTTCAGAACTTTATTCGCATATACTGTTATTCCTTTGTCGGTTATCTCAAATGGATGTCTTCTCATTGAATGGCTAGTTCCTCTCATCTTCCACACTATGAGGGAGCGCTTGAGCTCTCCATCGATTTCATCAAGGTCGAGCCTTATGATACCGTCAACGCCGTGCTCTACCCCCGGCCCGCCAAAACCTCTTTCGCCAACGCTGATCTGGCTCACAAAGATGCTTGTACATCCTGTTCCCGCCAAGACTCTCTTAAGCTGAAGGATTATGCTTCTAGCCATTGCGGGCTTGTTTATATAGAGCGTTGTAACAGAATCAACAACAGCTCTTTTGGCGTTGATGTCTTTTATGGCCTGTCTTAATACATCGATAAACTCCCTAATATCGGTTAGATCATGAACTATATACTTCTCATACTCCTTAGATTTCCCGATTCCGGCTGTAAAGGCATCTATCATGGCAAACATTCCCTGCTCCTCATAAGGCTTTACATCCCACCCGAACTGAGCCATATTTTGTCTAACTTGTACCGGGTGTTCTTCAAGAGCTACATAGATCCCAGGTTCACCCATTTGTAAGCCATTCCATAAGAACTGCTGGCTGAATATTGTCTTTCCTGTTCCCGGTCCTCCACTAAGTAAAACTACGTTTCTCTCTGGGACTCCCCCATGAAGTATTTCATCCATCCCCGGAATACCAGTTTTTACCCTCTTAATCACTTTCTCACCTCCTAAGACTGACTTTTATCTGATTTAAGCGAGTTAGAGAGAATAGTGATTTTAGTTACTAATTGGAATTATATACCAAGAATATTTAAAGTTTACGGTGGGACCTATAAAAACGCTACTCGTGTCGTCTTATAAACTCCCCAATGTCCGTGATGTTTTTAATAAACTTTCCATTGCTTTTTGGGTTTATGAGACCTAACCCGAGAATTACACCCTCTTCATTTAGGATAACCAGCTTTTTACTTCCCTGCCAGCTGTACTCTTTAACTCCATTTTTGGGCACGTCTTTGCCGGTTGTGAAGAGGAAAGCTGTTTTTGGCTTTAGAATAGCAAAGTTCTTTTTGATATCAACGAAGTAGAAGAATTCAATGTTTGGATAGAATTTTTCAACAAGGTTTCTGTCGACCTTTATTGTGCCCACAAAGGTTCCAAATGCGTAGGGTTTTATTTTGAGGTTTTCTATTTCCCTCCAAACTTCCTCGTTTACCGCATAAACATCTCTGAACTTTCCCTCAACTATCCCAAAAAACTCGTGCTTTAACTCCCCAAACTTCTCTGCTTCTTTCATTATCAAATCAAACTCCCACGACGAAGCCCTTCTGTATTTAAGTTCCATCATATTCACCGCTCAAGAGCCTGTTTAAACCATCTAAATCAGTCTTTTCAAACCCCTTCTGAAACTTCAGCCCAAGCTCAGCTACCTCTTCCCTTGTTATTATCTCATCTCCTTCGCCAATTCCCGGACAGCTTTCATCATAATATAGCCAGAACTTTTCTCCTTTGTATTCAAAAGGCTCCTCACCTTCAATCCCAAGTGGCTTGTGAGAGACCATAAAAGGATAGATTTTGCAGATTAATGGATTGTAGTCATGAATTTTACATTTTCCAGTCTCTGGGTCATGGAAAACACATCCAAGATCCCATTCTCTGTAAGCCAAAACAAAACGTATTTTCCCTCCTTTAGCCGTCATAAGAACGAAATCCTGCGGGTCATGACCATGAGCCATAATATTGCCTATATCCGAAAGAGTCAGGTAGATAAACCTACCTCTACAGCAATCAAGACAGAATTTGCACTCAAATTTCACATCACTTTTCAGTGGTTTTGGTTTGAATCTCATCTTCTACCCTTATGAAAAGCTATCCTCAAAACTTTTAAATCTCTCGGAATAAAGTAAAAATTATGAAAGCACGTTTTGTTGTAGTGATCTTTTTAGTAGCTTTCATAGTTATGTGCATTAATCCTTCTCATACATTCGATAAGTTCCAATTTTCAAAAACAGACAATGCTAAGCTCCTTTTTGAAAGAAATGAGGAATCTATTAGAGGTAATAGCAGTATTTCTTTAGACATAACTTTTGATGGTTGGAATGTCACAATTAAGGGGATCCAGGAGATTAAGCTTTCTCTAAGCTCCCCAGCTACAATCCCTCTTCTCTTTGAGAACTCATCTATTTCAAAGTTTGATATTGAAAAAATCGAAGTTTATGGTGCAAAAGTAAGCGTAGAAGGGTTTTATGATGGAAGATACGGCCTTTTGCTGCTCAATGTGAGCCCCAATAAAAGTAGACAAAAGATTAGGATTTTCTATACTTCGCATTATCAGCCTTTACTGGACGTATATATGAGAGATATAATTGAGTGGCACATGAAATCAACTGAAGATTACTTTTATCTTCCTCCGGAGGCTTATATGCTGATCCCTAAGATAGATAGGGGTGCCACAATCAACGTGGAATCTTATCCAACGAACTACACGCTTGCCGGTATTTTAAAGCTCCCAAACAACAAATACAAGCCACTTCTTCCAGAAAGAGGAACTTTTTACGCTAATGGTGGAAGATTTTACATCCTCCTTGGAAGATGGGATATTTACAAGAAGAACATCGTGATTGATGGAAAAAATGTAGATGTGATTGCTCTTACCGATGAGGGAGAATGGGTTGTTGATGAACTTGCGAAAATCCTTAAAGCATATTCATCCCGGCTTATCCCATATCCCTACAATGAGCTGATCTACATACGCCTTAAAGGACATAGAAGCGAAACTGAGGGATTTGGACTTTATGGGGGAGCAGCGGGGACACAATTCAAGAGTGTCATTCCTCATGAGGTCGCTCACAATTGGTTTGGAATTTATGCAGAGCTTGGAGTTTTGGATGAGTCCTTCGCAACATACACTTCCTCCTTTTATAACCTGACATCTGAGCAACTGGACTACTGGGAGGGAATATGCCTCAGCTCAAGAGATTGGACCCCAATAGTTGATATTAACACTGTTACAAGAAAGCATCAAACCAATCTCTATCAGAGGGGTGGCTTTATTCTCCGATCTCTCCAGTTTGTTGTTGGAGACGAAATATTCTTTAAGGGAGTTAGGGAGCTTCTTGAGACCTGCCATGCTAGAAATTGCACTCAAACTGAAGAAACACTAAACTTGGTCAAGGAAATCTATGAAAATCTGACTGAGCGGAATTTGGACTGGTTCTTCAAGGAATGGTTCTACACAGCAGGTTATCCAAACTTCACAGTCTCCAGCTTGAAAATCACCCAAAATAGTGGTTATTATACTTTAATACTTAACATCACCGAAGAAAACGGCTTTGCAATGCCTCTGGAAGTGAGAATTGTAACACTGGCGGAGAACATAACGAAGAGAATCTTCGTGAACGGCTCATCTTTTCTGGAGGTTAAAACCAAGGAGAGACCCATAATGATAATTTTAGACCCCAACGACTGGATTGCCAACATTAATGGCTCTTCTTATAGAATTAACTGGGAAAAATTTACATTTGAGAAAATTGAGAAAGAGGAACTGGAAATCAATGAGGTTAAGGTAGTAGTGAACTAATTCACGTACTCAAACGCCCATCAAACTCTTGGCTTTTCACAAAGTTTGCATATCCCTCTTTGTCAAGTCTCTTACTCACATATGGCCCATCCTTTCTATACCCGAACTTTCTGTAATATTCCCTCACGCCAACGCCGCTTATCACGAGCATCTTCTTTACCTCAAATTCTTCCCTCGCTATTCTCTCTGCCTCGGCTAAGAGCTCCCTTCCGTAGCCGCGGTGCTGCCATTCGTACTTCGGCTTTCCACCTATTGGTACCAGCGGCCCGTAAACATGGAGCTCCCTAACTATAGCAGACGGACAGCAGTTTATTTCCTTCCTGTGAGCTTTTTCACTTGGAATTCTAAGCCTTATGAAACCAATTAGAATATCGTTCTTCACATCTTCAAAGCTCAGGAATATCTCGTGACCTTCACTTGCCTCATAATCCTCTCTAAGAAGTTTGATGTGTTCGATTTCTGGCTGAACTCCAAACTTTTGCATCTGATGTCCAACTTCTCTGAACCTTATCTCCTTCGGCCTTATACCCCTCTTTATGAGTTCATTAAAGACTAGCTGGCCCAGATTGGAGTGTTTTACACCTGCTTCAACAAGCTGCACCGGGATGTCCCTCTGGATCCTCATAACTCTAACCCACTTCGGCAACATCTTGTAAACTTCAACAAGCAACTCCACAGCCTCTTCAGTTGTATAGGGCCTGTATTTTCCTTCTTTATACCACCTATAAAGGAGCGTATCCTTCGTAACCAATGTGGGGTAAATCTTGAGCATATCGGGCCTAAAGCGTTCGTCCTCAAAGATTATCTGAAATGCCTTTAAGTCCCTCTCAAAGTTGCTTCCCGGTAAGCCCGGCATCATGTGGTAGTTTACCTTGAGACCAGCGTCTTTGAGAAGCTGTGTAGCCTTTACAGTGTCTTCAACGGTATGTCCCCTCTTTACTCTCTTGTATATGAAGTTAAACACAGTCTGAACGCCAAGCTCTACTCTCGTTGTTCCAAGCTTTAGCATTCTATCGATTTGCTTTTCCATAGCCCAATCAGGCCTTGTTTCAATCGTCAATCCTACCATTCTAACCTTTGCCTTTTCATTTTTCCTCTGCTCTTCCTCAAGATAGTAGTAAGGCTTCTTATGGGTTCTCTCCCAGGCTTTTCTGAAAAGGGGATCCTCATCAATCTCACCAAAAAGAACCGCCTTCCTGATTTTTTCCTCAAGGTTCTCCACGTCCTTAAAGTAAGGAAAGTCATTCATGGCTTTAAAGGCTTCTTTTATAAACCACTCTTGGTAATCTAGATCCACAGCTGGGAAAGTTCCACCCTGTATAATAACTTCGACTTTGTCTATCTCATGGCCAATGTCATAGAGTTGCTTTAGGCGGTTCATCATTATGAGATAAGGGTGGTAAGCGTTCTGAAGAGCCCTCAAAGCCGAAGGTTCTTTTCCAGTATAGCTCTGCGGAGAACCTTCACTTGGTCCTCCCGGACAATAGATACACCTACCATGGGGACACGGGAAAGGCTTTGTCATCATGGCAACAACGGCTACTCCACTTATAGTTCTTGTTGGCTTCTTCTTGAGAAACTCCTTAAACTTCTCCCTCTGGTCTTTACTCATCACCCTGAGAATATCTGAATTAGTAGGAAGCTTACTTAGATGATATTTCCTAGCTATTTTAACCTTAAACCTGTTAAGTTGATCTCCATCTCCAATCTCGCCAGATATTATCGCCTTTGCAATTTCCTCGCAGGCTTTTCGATATTTTTCTTCCATCCTCATAACGTTCATAAGATAGTGCGGGGCATTTTAAAAGTCTTCACCTGAAAGTGTTTTAAGCACTAGAGAATACTAATTTCGGTGAAGAAGGATGGTTAGCAGAGATGAAATTGTGAGCTTTCTTGATGAGTATCTGAATGTCTTAGCCTTTCCAGACAAATCTCGAAATGGTCTGCAGGTGGAAGGAAAAGAGGAAGTCGAAAAGATCGCCTTTGCTGTCGATGCCTGCATGGACACCTTTATTAAAGCCCGTACATTCGGTGCTGATATGCTCATAGTTCACCATGGTCTTATATGGGGAGGGATAGAGTACATTAGGGGGCTTGTGCAAAAAAGACTCAAGTTCCTTCTTGAGAACGAACTAAATCTCTATGCAGCTCATCTCCCCCTTGACCTTCATCCCGAAGTAGGGAACAACGTCCAACTTTTGAAGCTTTTGGAATTGGAACCAAAAGAACCCTTTGGAAGCTATAATGGCCTAAACATAGGTTATATATCCGAATTTGATGAACCAAAACCGCTACCTTTAGTTGCTCAAATACTCGTGGAAAAGCTGAAAACAGACTACGTGAAGGCTTACGAATTCGGAGTTGAGGAGATAAGGAGAGTTGGCGTTGTAAGCGGCAGAGGAGGCTTTGCCATACCGGAGGCGATAGAGAAAGGAGTAGATCTCTTCATAACGGGAGAATTTTTACACGATGATTACCATAAGGCAAAAGAAGGAAGGTTAAGCGTTATTGCTGCTGGACATTATGCAAGTGAAACCCTAGGGGTTAAAGCCCTAATGCCCATCCTAAGAGAAAAGTTTGGTGTTAAAACGGTATTTATTGACAACCCAACGGGATTGTAAGAGCATTTTTCCTCATCAAAGACTTTATTCCTTAGAAAAGGTAAGAAACTTTCTATTTCCCTTCTCCTTTTCTGAAGCCTTAGAGGTCAAGTACCCCGTAAAGCTTTCCAGAGACATGTTCGACATGCTAAAGCTTTATTTTGTGTATCCAACTCTAGTTCGTTTTATGAAATTAATGAGGATGCTAAATGCTACTGAAGCGATCGCCACTATGCCGTAATAGAGTAGCGGAATTTTATTTTTGGTAGAGTAGAATGAGGCAAGGATCAAAAGAAGCCCAAGCACAAGGATAAGCACTCGAATGGTTCGCCATAAAGGCACTTCAATCACCCTCCGCACGCACTCTCACCAAATAGTAAACACTCAAAATACATAAAACTTACTCCAAAACAACGTCAAGAAAAAACAATGACAATTTAGATTTTAAGAATTAAAGATTGCTATACTATCCAACAAGACTGGCTAAAAGCTCTCTGACTTTTTCTTCCACCTCTTTAGGATGGACAACCTCAATTTCCACTCCAAGTTCCTCTATAAAGCCTCCAACCCAGCTATTTCTCAGGAGTTTGTTGTTGAAGGGATACACGACCCAAAGCCTGTTGAACCCGTCTCTATGGGCTTTTATTGCGTTGTAAAGAACCCTCTGCTTTATCCATTTATAAGAGTTTTCAAATTCAATTGCTAGGATTTTTTCGTTTTCTTTCAGAATAGCTAAATCTATTCTAGCACCATCTCTCGTGGAGAACTCTTTGACAGCTTTGAAGCCCATTTCTCGGGCAGTTTTACTTAACTCTTCAGTGAGAGCTTTTATCTTAATTTTAAAACCCTCCAAAAAATTGAAAAATTAAAGGGCCTTCTTAAGCTCTTCTATGGCTTCTTTAGCCTTTAGAATGTTCTTTATCTTTCCTTGGGCAAGATCTTTCTTACCTCCACCGCCTCCACCAGCAACTTTGGTGATTATTCTTATTAAATCCCCGGCCTTGTAGTTCAAGTCCTCACCAACTGTTACAACAACTGCATTTGTGTCTTCGCTTATTAATGCTACAATACGGTTCGCTTTCTTGAGTTTGAGTGCGGCCTCTCTTAAGTGGTCTATCTCCCCTTCCACTATCTCTCCAATGAACTCTATCTCCCCTATCTTCTCTACCTTGTTCTCGAGTTCATAGACTAAAAGCTTTGCAAGTTCTTTGTTTAGTTTTTCTACTTCTTTTCTTGCCTGCTTCCACTCCTCAAAGAATCTTTCGGCAGTTTCAGGCAATTTTTCCGGTGGTACTCTAAAGACTTCGCTTGTTTTACGTAAAATCGTTCTCTCTTCTTGCCATTCTTTAATAGCAGCCTCACCACATGCGAATATTATTCTCTCAACACCATCTTGGATTCTTTCTGTTCTTAAGATTTTTATTGGCCCAATTAGGCCTGTACTTGATAAGTGAGTACCACCACATGCTTGAACATCCCAGTCTTTGATATTAAGTACTCTAATTATTCTTCCGGGTACCACACCACCCTGGTAGAGCCTGAAACCATATCTTTGTTCTGCTTCTGTTCTTGGAAGCCACTCCCATTTTACCTCTCTGTCTTCCATAACAATCTTGTTTGCTAGAAGTTCTATTTTCTTAAGTTCCTCCTCGCTGATACGCTTGTAGTGAGCTATGTCTAATCTTGCCCAGTCAGTGGTTAACTGGGAACCGGCCTGCCATACGTGTTTCCCGAGAACCCTAACCAAGGCACCCATAAGAACGTGGGTTCCGGTGTGGTGTCTCATATGTTGTATTCTTCTTTGCCAGTCAATTTTTCCATGAACGCTATCTCCCTCTTTAAAGCTTTCAGGTTTCTCTACCCTATGGAGAATTACTTTCCCAACCTTCTGGACATCAAGCACTCTAATCCCATTAAGCTCACCCAAATCACAGGGCTGACCCCCGCCTTCGGGATAAAATGCCGTGGCATCTAGGACAGCCCAGTCATCTATTACCTTAAGTAGCTTTGCATCGAATTCCTTCATGAACGGATCTTCATAATAAAGCGTTCTCGTATCTGGCAGATCTTGAACCAGCTCAAAGTCCACTACCTTTTTCTCCTCTTCTTTTTTGGCGGTCTTTTCAGCTTCTTTGGCAACTAGGCTGTAGAAGTTGTCCGGAACCTTGACTTTCATGCCTTCTTTTTCCGCAATCTCCTTGACAATCTCAGGAGTTAAACCGTGGCTTTCATAGAAGAGGATAAGCTTCTCAAGAGGAATTTCATTGATATCCTGCTTCTTAAGCTTCTCAATTTCTCTCTTGACTAATCCGCTTCCTCTCTTTAGGGTTTCTGTGTACTTTTTCTCTTCAATGTTAATCATATCAAGAACAACATCTTCCATCTCTCTGAACTCCGGGAAGGTTTTATGGAGGGCTTTTATGTGCATTGCAACTATTTCGCTAAGAGGAATCTCCAAACCGAGTTCTCTAAGATGCCTCATGCTCTTTCTTATGAGGAGCCTTGCAAGGTAGCCCGCTTTAACATTAGACGGCACAACACCATCAGAAAGCATAAAGGTTAGGGCCTTTGTGTGATCAGCTATAGCATAGATCAGCTCATATGGTCTAATGAGCCTCGTGAGTTCATCCACGTCAATTTCAACTCTCTTTGCAACGGTTTCCCTCAATATCCTCAAATCCCCCATATCTTCAATATCGAACATTCCCGCTAGTTTTGAGTTCTCCATGAGGATTCTGTTGTCTATCTTCTCAATCCCAGCCATCTTCTTAAGAGGGTCAATCACATAGTCTAGCACTGCCTCGTATGCTGTTGGTGTTCCTTGGCTCATCCACACAAGCCTTTCAAGGCCATATCCCGTATCCACAACTCTTGTATCCATCGGAACATATTTATCTCCCTTAATTTCTACAACTTGGGAAGGATCGGCATCTGGAGGAGCTAACTTGTACTGCATGAAAACTAGCGTAGCTACCTCCAAACCACGGTAGAGCACTTCAAAAGCCGGACCGGCGTTTCCGCCTCCTGCCCATGGGTTTTCCTTGAAGGTTATGTCCTCTCCTTTCATACCAAGATCCTTAGTGAAAAACTCGTAGGCGTACTCAACAGTTTCATCCATCCAGTAAATTGGCTTTCCCGGATAGTTAAATGCATGATGAGCCATCATTTCAAAGATCGTGAAGTGTCTGCCCGTTATTCCAACATTGTCGATATCGGTAAACCTTATGGACGGCTGGCTTATCGTGAGTGGGTTCGCTGGAGGATCAGCTTCACCACTTATGACCCACGGCTGGAAGTCCATAATTGATGCTCCAACTAAGAGAACATCATCTCTCCATCTGGGCAGTACTGGATATCTTTTAACTCTCCCATGCCCCTTTCTCTCGAAAAAGCTCAAAAACTTCTCACGCATTTCCTCAAGGGTGTATTTCTTCGGTATGCCGGGTTTTCCTATGAACTCGTACTCATCACACGGAGGATCGCCACAAGTTTCTCTATCAGGATCAAGCGTCCAGAAAGACTCTCCACAGACCTTACAGATTTTTCTTATCCACCCTTCTTCCTTAAACATCCTCGTAGTCATGTCCATGATCATCACCATCCTTAAGTCTAACCTAAAAGTTGCGTTTCATGTTAAAAAGTCTTTGTCTGAAGGGCCATTCATAGGTTATTTTAAATTTATTTGTCGATCTCCACGTCTTCAAACTCATCCTCATCCACAACAACAAAGGGAATTTTCATTTTTTTGAGCATCTCGACGAGCTGTTTGTGAGTTTTTTCCAGCATTTCTATCTTGTGCCTCAGGTTTTGGTTTTCGATATAGAGGTTCGTTGCTTCTTCGGTTTTCATATTGAGTTGGGTCTTTAACTCAATTATTTGCTCCTCAAGTTCTACAACAGAGCGCTCAAGCCTCTCAATCTCCTCTATGTACTCCCGACAGAGACGCCGTTTTATCATTGCGGTCAGCCCCGCGAAACCTCCTCACCACTCAGGGGGCTCCAGACTCATCATTCCATGCCATCACCTACGAGCCCATTAACAATTCCATAATTTCCCCTTTAACCGTGTATTAGATTCTAATTGACAACAAAGTTCAAAACTTTATTAGCTTTTTCATTATTCTTACTGGCAAATGAGCAATGTTAATTATTCATTTGTTGTTATCCTCCTAACAATTATCTACCTCACCAGCTCTCTTCACAAATTCAACGCTAACAACATTAAACAACAGCCACACTAGCAAAATCCTCATCAATCATTACGTGGAAAATAAAAATTAACCCGCCTGCCCAGACACCACTAGTAGCCCAGAACAATGTTGCGAGCATGTGGCTGAACTCCTCCGCTTATCCCTTAACTCAGCAGGCTTCTCACTCCTTAGGGCAAGAGGTGGGTCAGGTTAATTCCTTATGTTTCTCTAGCCTTTTAATTTCTTGTTTAATCTCTTCAATCAGAATTCTCATTTTTCTTTCCGGGATTTCTGGTACTTTGGACTTTAGATCCTCTAAAATCATTATCAATTCCCGTGCATTCTCGTCCCCTTTGTTTCTTAGATAATATTTAAAGAAAATCAGAGCTTTCGTTTCATCTTTATCCTCTAAAAACAAAAATTTGGCGATGTCATATAGATATTCTTGTGAATTTGGAAGAATGCTTAATATTTTTGCAAGAATTTTTGCAACTTTATCTACCACCCATTCATTATTTGTGGAGGAGAAAATTCTAAGCAGTTCAGGAACAAAAGTTTTGAAGTTCTCCACGTTCTGAGAATTTATCTCACTGGAAAGTTCATATAACTCCCAAAGGGCATCTATAACCTCTGCACGATCACTACTCTTTAATTTTGTCATGATTTTTGAAAGATCCCTCATTTCGTTTGTGTTCAATTCAAATTTACCATATGTCATCTTTGCAGTTCTATCGCTTCTAAAAGTCTTTTTTCTAGGTGTCAGAGAGCTTAAACTAGGTATATAAAGTGCTTTCTCCTCTAAATTCGAAGATGTAGTAAAATATTTAGGCCCCTCAACAACTCTGGGAAGGCTTTCAATCTTTGTTTCTTTTTCCATTTCTGCTTCTTTTATCTTATGAGAGACCCATTTAAGGACATCTTCATTGCCTATTATTCCCGCTAGAGTTATTGCATCTTCGTATCTCCCCTCATTAATCAGTTCTTTTAGCACTTCAAATGCTCTATTTATGCGTATACGATAGTAATTACGGACAAGTTTGGTGAGGTAGTTAATAGTTTTTTCAAGTTCGCTTTTTATAAGCCAGCTGCCGGATTTCCTAATTTCCTTCATAATCTTTATCCATGCAAGGCATCTTCTGATAATTTCATCTGAATCTTGATATCTTGTTGCAATTTCTCTGGTAAGTTCAAGGGTAACTTCCACAACAGTTTCATCATCACTCTCTAATAGACTGGGAATCTTTGATAAAATCCCCTCTAAAATTTCTGTTGATCTGACGTCTTTAGTAAAATTCAAAAATCTCCAGAGACCCCATGTTCCCAAGACCCGTACTCTATCGTCTCTTGAGAGAGCCATTTTAGTAAGGCAGTTTAAAACAGAAGGATGAGGTTCTATGAACTTTAAAGCTTTGAAGAGATTTACAAGCTGCAGGAATACAAAATCATCTTCTAATATGCGCGGAATGCTAACTGTTTCAAAAATTTTTAGGGAAACATTAACTGAGAGCGATATTCCCTTTATCAATGATTCCAACACTTTCAGAGTTAGTTCTTGGATTCTTCGGTTTTCATCAAAGAGATTCTCCAGCAGTGCTTCCAAACCTTCCTCTAAAAATTCCTGTCGTTGTTCTATATCTGCATTGACAACCGTTTCATTCAATATTTGGAGTGCTTTAATTCTTGTTGAGGGATCTCCTTCTTTAATTTGCTCTAGTAATTTATTTAAAGTGTCTTTGTCTATTTTTCTCTGGGTAATCTCTTGAGTAAGTAAAGGATTTTCTTTTATCATATTATCATCTTCGAAGACTCCCTTCATTCCACACCCCCTTTGAAGTTAGAGGGCGTAATATTCAGGTCTTCTATCTCTAAATAGATCGTTAAATTCATTTAATTTTTTATTTCTGGCTTCTTCAACGTTTATCTCAACAACGCCTACCTCCTCCTTATCCTTGCTTGCCCTAAGCAGTATCTCTGCCCTTGGAGAATTTATCTGACTCATCCCTATGAACCTCAATCCCCTTTCCTCACCAATTCTGTTTGCGGTTATGCTGAATACCCTATTCTCGAGGCTCCTTATTGGCATTGCCCTTGGAGCATAGGGAAGAACGAGGTTAGCTGGATGCGCAACGATATCTGCTCCCTTAAGGGCAAGGGTCCTCATGGATTCAGGGAAAAACCAGTCAAAGCATATCATAATTCCAACTTTTGCCATACCTATGTTAAACACATGGAACCCAAGATTTCCGGGCTCAAAGAAGAGCTTTTCCCTGTAAAAAAGGTGAATTTTTCGGTATTTTCCTATGTAGCCCCACCCTATTGGGCCGACGATAACAGCAGAGTTGTAAAGCCTTCCTCTCTCATCTTTCTCTGCAGTTCCGGCCACTATGAACGCTTCATGTTCTCTTGCCTGTTCGACAAGAAATTGAGTAGTCTCTCCATCTGGGATCTGCTGAGCTATCCCCTCCACCTCTTCTTTTGTCTCGAAGTTGTAACCAGTATCAAAAAGCTCTGGGAGAACAATTAGCTTAACACCTTGGTTTGCAGCTTCTTTGATTAATTTTTCAGCTTTACTCAGGTTAGCATTAAGATCTAAGAGCTTTGGCTTCATCTGAACAAATCCAACCTTCATTTTCAATCCCCCTTAATACTTTAAGGTTTTAGTAGTTAATAACTTATCGAGCCCTATTTTTGCCTGAGTTTAGGTTCACAAAAAGAGAAAATCTTAATTACACAGTATTTAAGAGCAACAAAAGATTTTAAACCCACAAAATTTCCCCACATGCTTAAAGAACATTCAAAAATATCACAATTTCCACGAGGAACTTTCTTTTAACTATTAAGGAGCCATGGAATTGTCAAAACCCTTTATAAGATTTCAACTAAAGACAAAGCTCTGCTTGACCAAATTTTCCTTTAGTCCAGTTTATTTTGTTCTTTTTGTTTTTACTATTTTCTAATCCCTTTTGATGGAAAAGCTTAAAAACTAAGCAAAGTGAGCTTAGTCTGGAACGATTATCGGGGTGATGATCATGAAGAGGAGACCAAGGAAATGGAAAAAGAAAGGAAGAATGAGGTGGAAGTGGATTAAAAAGAGGATCAGGAGATTAAAAAGACAAAGGAAGAAGGAGAGAGGAATTATTTGATTTCTCTCCACTCCTTATATCCATTTTAAGTGGTGGTTATGCAGAGCTTTTCTTATGATAAGCTCTCTCTCGAATTGAAAACCTCTTCTGGAAGAGTCCTTGTTTTCGCAGATCCACATATAGGTTTTGAGCTTTCAAGGGGATTAAGGGTAAGAACGATGTTCGAAAAAAGTCTTACAGAGTTCATAAAGGAGGAAAATCCGGACTTGATAATTATATTGGGTGACATAAAGGAACCTCTCGGAATGAACAGATTTGTTAAAAAACTTCTTATAGAATTCTTTTCTGAGGTCGGAGAATACAGTGTTGTTATAACAAAAGGAAACCACGACGGAAAAATAGAAAAAGTCACAAAGGAATTTAAAAACGTAAATGTTGTAAGTTACTTCATTCTTGACAATATGCTCTTCCTCCATGGTCACCAAACCCTTCCGGAAATTAAATTTGAGAAAGCTTTTTTGGGACATATTCACCCAGCAGTCAGTTTAAAAATCGGAGGAAACATCAAAAAAGTCAAATGCTTCTTTAGGGTCAGGAACTTTCTGATTTTACCCACAATAAACCCATACATAGAAGGGTTTGATGTGAGAGAGGGAATAAAGATGATTCCATTTTTAAAAGATTCTCCCTCAGGAGAGGCCTTTCTTGGAGATGGGACATATATTGGCGAGATTGAACTGAAGCGTAAGGCTTAAAATATATGAAGCCAAATATTCATAGATGTGAGAGAAAGATGAGGGAGGTATACGATAAACTTGAGGGACTCTTGAAGACATTAGGTTTCAAGAAGAATGAACTTAGAATATATCTTCTGCTTTTGGAAAAGAAAGCTCCTATGAGAATAACTGAAATAAAAGAAGAGCTTGGAATAAGCGAGAGAAGCGTTAGAGAGCACGTCCTCAATCTGTACAGAAGAGGAGTTCTCAAAAGGGAACTTATTCAAAGAGGCTGGCTTGGATATGTCTATTCTGCAGTCTCTCCTCCGGAACTTCTGGCAAAACTCAGAGAAAATGTTATCAAAAAAATAAACGAAATTGAAAAAGAGCTAAAAAACGATAACATCTAGAGACCTTAATATTTCAACTGCTTTTTCAAGCTTTTCTTTCTCGAAATCTCCGTACTCCTCTTTCAGGGCTTTAAAGGCTTCTTCTTTTGGCATTATCTCTCCGAGCATTAGTAGCTCATGGAGCAAAACAGACATTCTTCTCTCTTCCATTATTTTTCCCAGCTCCTCCCCTTTCTTTTCGTCTATCTGCTTTATTGATCTCGGTGATATTATACCCTTTTTCTTCCACCTCAGCCAAGGTTCAAAGGCAAACTCGTGACCAACTTTTAATCCCAAAAACTTAGAGTCCCTTGACAATCCCAGCATTACCAGCTTTTCCGCCACTTCGAGCTCCCTTTCAATGCTAAGCTCTCCGAGATACTTCATTGCAAATCCCCTAGCAAATTTCTCAAGCTCCTTTTTCTTTCCTTTTGCGAGAGTCAAAGCAGTGGCCAGTACAGCCTTTCCTATGATCTCAAGGCTTTCTTTGCTTATTTTTTCCACACTGTCCTCGCTTGAATGATAAAACCTGTCAGGCCAAGTTATTGGCATTACACTTGGAATTCCATATAAGTTGAACACATCATGGTCGCTTCCAAGCTCATAGGGATAGGCTTTACTTTTCATTTTTGGCAGTGCGCTTCCACCAAAGCTCTCTTCCTTGGAGTTTGCAAGGCCTATAAAATACTCCAGAATACCAGAAATTATTGAGAACCTTGAGAGCGGAGTTCTGATTATCATTATTGTAGAATTGGCTCTGTCTTCACTTCCCCCAACCATGTCGAGGTTTATTGCGACGTAATAATCCCCAAGTCTTGCATATCTCTCCATAAATGCCTGCGTTCCATAATGCTCAGGAACCCATAGAAAGGCGAAGCCAAAGCGGAATGAATCCTCGTAAAGATTGTTAAGCACTTTGGCTATCTCAATAAGCATAGCGGCACCGCTTGCATTGTCATTTGCTCCCGGCTTCGGATGACATATGTGAGCCGTGAGTAGAACATAAGGAGGCTTCCCAATCTCTGCGTAAACGATTGGAAGAACCTGACTTTCTGGTATTACAGTCTCTACTTTTATTTTGGCTTTTATTGGCTCTCTCTTTTTTACTTTCTCGAGAATTTTGTTTGCAATCTCTTCACTCACTGCAACAGCGGGGATTTTTGCCCATTGCAGGTCTTTTTTAGTTAGAAACAGACCTATGTATGGAAATGCCTTGCCTGTTCCCTTTCTGTAAGCTATAAAAGCAAGAGCGCCTTTTTTGTTTGCCTTTTTGTAGTTCTCATGCCACTTCTCATTCACCATAACAATCTTGCCCTTTGCTTTTTCCCAGTCCTCTTCTCTTTCTATGACCACAACTTCTCCTTCTACTTCTCCTGAGGGAGAATGGGCCATTACGACAAGGGGCGTTCTGGAAGTTGTTATCCTAGTTCCCCCTATCTCAATTTCCCCGTAAACGAGATCCCAAGCTATTGGGGAGGCTAGTGTTAAGTGCCATCGCTCTCCATCGTAAACATCTTCGAGAAGCTTTGCTTTTATCCCGTTTATCCTGAGTTCTTCGGTTATGTATCTGGCTGTCTCAACCAGCTCTTTAGAACCTTGTATTCTGTGAAAGTTGCTGATCTCTGCTATGTATCCCAAAACGTTCTCGGCATTAAAGATCTCGGCTTCTTTTAGAAAATTCTTCATAAACAACACCTCTAAGAAATAATCAAAAGAACGAATAAACTTTACTCCGCAACCTCACTTACAGTCGAATTTATGGCATATTAATGCAACTAAATGCATTAATCTTCCTTATTAAGGATCTTTGGAGGAGCTAGCATTTTAGGGGCTTCAATATACTTTATAAGCCTTATTATTTCAGGAGGCTCTACAATTTTTGGAGTTTTTGAAAAAGACTTATATTCTTGGTCTATTTTCTCTTCTTCCCCTATATCCACCTTTTCTGTTTCTTTCAGCTCAAGCTCTGATTCAAGCTTGCTGAGCCCAAGTTCTATCTCTCTATGCTTTCTCTCTTTTCCATCTTTCAATCCCTTTTCATAGGCTGCTTTTACCTCATCAATTATGCCCAAAAGACTAGCGTTTTCATAGATTTCTCTTTTCTTCTTAGCTATCCATGAGACCCACTCCGTATGTCCTTTGTATCCAACAAAGTATCCAAAACGGTAAGCCTCTTTTATAAGTTCTTGCTTTTTGGAAAGTTTTTCATCCATTTCCGTCACCATGGATCTTCATTATATACCTCTATGCCATTTTCAGTGATTTTTATCTTCTTGAAGTTGCTATCATGAGAGGTTCCCCTCATTTTTAATATCTGAATTGCCCTAACCATTTTGTAATCGCGCATAAAATGATGCATGATAATTACTCCACTGGCCACATAATAATCGTCCGTGTACTTTTCCGATTCCATCATCTCCGTTATTATTATCGCAGTTATATCCATAGCTGAGAGAAGCTTTATAAGCCTCACAATTTCTCGCCTCTTGTTTTCTGGATCACTAACCATAAATTCCAGAGGAGTGAAAGAATCTATAACTACTCTTTTTGCATTTTCGTGAAGTATTATCCTCTTTATCTCTTCTAAAATCTCTGTCCAACTGGGTTTTTTATTTGCTTGAGTTAACGTGGCTCCCAAATCATATATCACAATTCTCTTGCTCCTGATGTAAGACAAGAGATTGAATCTATAATGAAGCATATCCTGAATTATTGTTTTTGGATCATCAACAAGTGAGATATAAACTCCCCTCTCTCCATTTTTGGCCCCTTCTACCAAAAACTGCATTCCTAGAGTTGTCTTTCCACTTCCCGGAGGTCCTGTAACGACATAAACCCTTCCCGGAATTAGACCTCCTCCTATAAGGTCGTCAAGGCCTTTTATCCCAGTAGAAAGACGCCTATACATAGGAAGTTCATTATTTTTCATTTTTTAGCTCCTCCATAGATATCTGTGCTTAGAGATATTTTAGATTTTCGTTACTTTCTCTATAAAATCCCTTTAAGGAGGAGATACTCAATCCCATGTGATATTACGGTTAAAGAGAAATCTGACTATAAATGAGAATCCAATAGCAATTAGATTTGCAATCAAATAATGAATTCCAACATAAAGAAGAATCAAATAAATGAGGCCTTGAACCACCGCTCCAGCAAGAGCAGCGAGATGGAAATTAAAAAGCCTCAAGTAGAGAGGTTTTCTTCTAAGATCCCTAAAGGTCCATAAATCGTTCCAAATGAAATTGTTTAGGATTGAAAGCTCTATAGCGGGAAGAACAGCAAGTCTTTTGTCCCAACCTAAAAACTCCACAAATATCAAAAGAACTCCCTCGTTTACCAAAATCCCACTTAAGCCCACAATGGAGAACTTTACCAGCCTATCTATCTCACCCTCCCACCTCATTAAGCGGTAGAGATGTTTTAGATAGTTAAAAACTTGTCTTCGAGTCAATTTGCTTTCTCCGGCCTTTCTTATCCCAAATATAAATGGAACTTCCGCGACTCTCTCATATTTTCCTTTTATGAGAATCTCGAGGAGTATCTTAAAGCCAACTGGGTTAAGCTCAACGTCCTCAATGACTTTTCTTCTTAAAGCAAAGAACCCACTAACAGGATCTTTTATATTTCTTATCCTCGGCAACGCCACTCTACCTATCATTATTGCTCCTTTTGAGATGAGTTTCCTCCACCAGTACCAGTTTTCAACTTTTCCTCCCTTCACGTATCTGCTGGCTATGGCTACATCAACTCCTTCTTCAATAGCTTCAATTAATTTGGGAATAACTTCTGGAGGGTGCTGCAAATCAGCATCCATAACAACGAGTATTTCACTATTTGCCTCTTTAAACCCTCTAATAACGGCCGAAGAAAGTCCCCTCTTATTTGTCCTTCTGATGACCTTCACGGGATATTTTTTCGCCAGCTCTTCCGCTTTCTTCCAGGTCTTATCTGGAGAATCATCATCCACAACTATTATTTCAAACTCTCTTCCCTCTAAAGCTCTCGCTATCCTCTCAAATAATTCCTCAAGGTTTTCCCGCTCATTATATGTGGGCACTATTATGGAAATCATTCCCATCCCTCACCACTATGTCCCTCAGAATTTATATCTTTTGTTCAGAGTGGTGGGAAAGATTTATAACCCGATGCTTGAAAGTTAGCGCTGAGGGGCCGTGGGGTAGCTTGGTCTATCCTCCCGGCTTCGGGAGCCGGTGACCCGGGTTCAAATCCCGGCGGCCCCACCATAAGGTTTCTGGGTGAAAAAAATGCCGTATTTAATAATAGAACATCTTGAAAAGCTTGGAGAGTGGGTTCTGCTTGAATATAAGCATGCAAGCGAGTGGTGGGGGGATAAGCTCATCTTTACAAACGTTGAAAAAGATGAGAGAGAAGAGCTTGCTAAATTTGGGGGGATTATTCCCCAAAGTGTTACCGAATTTCCATTTGACCGTTCAAAGATGATAATCCTCGATCCCTTTGCTGAGGAGAAGCTTAGACCAGAGGACATAGAGGAGGACACGATTATAGTCGTCGGCGGAATTCTCGGAGACTTTGAGTTCACCGGGAAGACGAAGAAGTTCATAACCGACAAGATCGAGGGTGCAAGAGCGAGAAATATCGGAAAAGTTCAGTTCTCGATAGACGGCTCGGCAATAGTTGCAAAGCTTATAGCGGAGGGAAAAAGGCTGGAAGAAATTGATTACGAGGAAAATCCAACGATAAAGCTCGATGAGTTCAGCGAGATAACCCTACACTATGCCGTTCCCAAACTTAACGGAAACCTCCTCCTGACACCAGGTCTAATAGAGCTCCAGAAAAAGGAACTTGGCTATGGAGAAGATGATAAAAGTTATGAGGAGCTAATTGAGTTCTTTGAAGGAAAAAGAGAGATTTAACATTACAATTTTTTCCACTTCTCTACGAGCTTTTTTATCTCACTCCAAATCATATCTCTCTCAGACTTGTCAACTACGAGAAATATCTCTTGCACAGAACCGTCGCTCTTTGCAACAAGCTTTAAGCCACTCTGGGTTTCTCGTGTTACTTTTATTTCAAATCCTCTGGAATCACTGGCATATATTCTGCCGGGAATTACCTTCTTAACGCCCGGAATATTAGCTATCTCTTCAAGTGGCTTTTCAATACCCTTAAGGAAATGATGTTCTCTCTTGACGCCTCTCTTGAAGTGCTTGGGCATGATATTGGATAGAAGGAGAATGTTAAAATTTCTTTCGGAGCAAAAATGAGAGGAATAAAGAGGACAAATCCTAAGCCACAGATTTTCCTAGCTCCCTAGTCTCTTTTTGAAGGATAATCCAGTTAAAAACCTGGGATTGGACCTTATATTACCATATTCCAGCTTAAACAGGCATATTGGTCGTAGTTTGCTATTTTTGTAGATTAACTAGAGCGGATGAAGCAAAAGAGAATCATAACAATGATTAACTTTTTGCTTCATCCCCCATAATATGACCCCAAAATTCATGCCCTCTTTCTAACTTTGACTGCAACTCCTCTCTTTGCTTTTACCATTTCCTCTCCGCTCAGAACGGCTCTCCCAACACCTACAACTTTCTCATCCCTTACAACACCAACTATGTCATCAGGCCTTATCTTTTTATCTGCCTCATTAACTCCAACGGCAAAGACGTCTCCCCTAAGGTCAAAGTCAATCTTTACGTAATAGCTCTTAGTTGCCTCATAAATGCGCTGCATGCCAACGGGGGTTACGCTTATCACACCATCCTGATAAGTCCCGGTCTGCTGGTTGCCTATAAGAATGCGTAACATTTTGGAACCTATGATCCTCGCGTCATCAGGAAGAACGGCTTCACCAGCACCTAAACCAAAGTAGAAGTCAAAAACCTTCCTTATATTCTCGTAGAAGCGGTAAGTCCTGTCTTCTTTTCCAGCCACCACTTCAAGGTCGAGTTCTTTTATTGTCCTCTCAAGTCCCTCCAAGCTCTCCCTGCTCGTTGTACCATTCTTAACGGGAGTAAATATTATTTCCCTCCCACTGCTTTCGCTGGCTCTCCTCGCAATCTCTATATAAGCTTCATCCAAGTGGGCTATCACTGGAACATCCTTTGGGTATTTTTCAAGAGCTTTTGCCAAAAGTTCAGCTGCAGAGCTTATCTCTTCCTCACTCCAATGGCCGGTAACAACGATATCGTATTTGGCCAACCACTCCCATTCCCTCGGAACGACCCCAAACGGAGAGGTCAGGATAAGCTCATGGATTTTGTAAACTCCATCTCCAAGGACTTCTTTTAGGGCTTTTCTGAAGAGCGTGTGAGAGCGTGAGTGAGAGTAGGGCTTTTTAGCGGAGCAAGGAAAGAGGAAGAGCGCTTCCACATTTTCGGGGGGCTTAAATCTCTCGACTACTCTCTGTCTCCACCTCATGACTTCTGGTCTGTTCTGAGAAGCATCGCTTATGAAGTAAATGGTGTCTTTTTGTACGGGAGTGTATTTTTCGAGGTAGTCCCAATTTTCCCTATCCGCTATCCTTAATATCCCGGCGTGAGCTTGGGTAGAGAAAAAGTTTTCAACAAGATAACGGAGCTTTCCTTCTTTAAGGGCTTTTCTAACAAGTTTTATAGTCCTCCTAGCGAATTCGAGAGAATTTGTATTTTCATCCCACAATATCGGAGAAAACTGCGTAAAGCCCTTCTTGTGGAAATCGTAAAGCTTCAAGGAACGAGTATCGAAGGCATCAATGCCAAGATAAACGGCCAAAGGATAAAAAAACGGTTCAAGATCCGTAACGAGGAGCAAATTGGGATCTTTCTCCCTAATAATCCTAATGGCCTGAACAAACCTGCGGTAGTCCTTTACAAAGATTTTTGCATTTCCTATGTAGAGAGCATCAAAGGAGTGCTGGGAGAGAACATTTTCCAAAAATTCATCAACATATTCAAGATTTCTTACAACTGGTACATAGAGGGCGTTGAATTTTGAATAATCAACCTCATATAACCTATTCAGAGCTTTCTCTATTATCTCTCTTGGAGTATAAAAGCTGAGGGGAATTGAGGGGGCAAGGTTGAAGTCATATTCTCTAAAATCTTTGGGGTAGAAGTAAGAATTGAACGGCGAAAGGGTAAAATCCACTCCAGCCAAAGCAGGCGTTTTGAAGGTTTTTTCCTTAATTTTAACTAACCCAAGTCTTCCTGGCCCCTCGTGTTTTATAATTTCCATTCTTCACACCAGATTGTATCTCTGGAGGAGCAAGAGCTCATCGAGAGTAAGCTTCTCACCGCGTTTAAACTTTTCAAGGGCTTCAACTGCCTTTTCGAACGTGACATCTTTCTTTGCTCTCATCTTTGCAACTAGCTTATATGCTATTAGCTCCTTGTGCCTCTGGTCGTATTCGAGAATCTTCTTCTCTATTTCTCTGAGATCCATTCTAACTTCCCTGATCTTTTCTCTGAGTTCAAGTACCTTTTGATGATATTCATCGGCTTCTTTTTTAATCTCATCCGCCTGCTGGTAGGCTTTCAACATCTGCTCATGGAACTGCTGGCTCTGGTTTGCAAGTTTCTGTATTTCTATCCCTATTGCCCTTCTTGCTTTTTTCAAACTTTCTATCTTCTTTCTTGTTTCTTGGAGCTTCTTGTGGAACCTTTCAGCCTGCTGAAGGATTTCAAGCTCTGTAGCTAGAACCTGAATTTGATCAACTATCTGTTTTTCCCTTTCAGATGTTATATTTGGATTGGTCTGCAGTTCCCACTCGAGCTTTTCAATTCTTTCCTCTATCTTTCCCTTCGGCATTTTTAATCTTCTCAGCTGTCTGTACTCATTCCTTTTTGTCCTGTACTCCATAACTTCCTGATAAAGAAGATCAAGCTTAGCATTTATCTCTTCCCTGTTCTTTTTAAGTTCTTGAATCTGCTGGTTGATTTCATCCCTTTTTATTTTATATTCTCTAGCCTTCTCCCTTAATTGCCTTACCTCTTTATTTTTCTCATCTCTTTTTTGTATCCAAGTATTCAGCTCCTTTTGGAGCTGCTCCAATCTCTCTTGGATTTCTTTTTTCTCTCTTTCTAAAGCCTCTATCTCGGCTTTTATCCTCTTAATTTCCTCTGGATCTACCTTCACTTGCATGGTCTCTTCCCCTTCCTTCATTTTAGAATAGTTAATCATGATCTCACCCTGATTTAAGCCTAACTAAAGGGATGTAAAAACCAAATAAAAACTTTTTGGCTGATATGCGAAATTATTCACCAGAACTGGGAATCAGCATTTAACTTTTCAAAAAGGAAATGAATAAATAAAGATTACTTGTCTAATCTTTTCCTTGTTGCTTTACTGGATAAGGTATGAACTCTACAGTGCCCCTCTGCTTGACTGGCTGCTTATAGAGTTCCATAAGGGCATAGACTTCTTCTGGAATCTCCGTTTCAACATGAAGACCAAGTTCCTTTGTATGCTCAACGGTTATTGGATAGTCATGAGTCCACCTTCCCTCAGTGAGTATCTGAGCTAACTCCCTAGCCTTTTCTTCTCCATATTTGTCCTTAAGAAGGTTGTAAATAAACTCTTGGACTTGGTTTATTGCTTTCTTTGCAACATCAGCAAGAATAAGGGTTTGATCATCAACATTCTCTGCACCTTTTTGCTCAACGGCTCTTATTATACTCGGAGCTGGATACTGGCCCAGCTGGGGGTCAACTGGTCCCAAAACCGCATGCGGATCCATTATGATCTTATCGGCAGCTAAGGCTATCAGAGTCCCACCGCTCATTGCGTAGTGTGGCACTATTACTCTTGTCTCGGCTGGGTGGTCTTTCAAAGCTTTTGCTATTTGTGTTGCCGCTAATACCAATCCTCCTGGCGTGTGAATGATTAGGTCAATTGGCTTATCCTTTGGGGCCATCCTTATTGCTCTCAATATTTCTTCGCTGTCCTCAATGCTTATAAACTTGTATACGGGAATTCCAAAGAAGCCTATGCTCTCCTGCCTGTGAATCATCGTTATCACAGTGGAATTTCTCTTTCTCGCTAGTTTCTCCAGTAATTTCATCCTAGTAATTTGCAATTGCCTGTACTGGATCTGAGGGCCCATGAGCAGGTAGAAGAATAGTATCCACCATATTAATGATCCTATGAACCCGCTTAATGGATCCATGAAGTCACCTCCCTCGAGGCTCTTACAAAATTATTGTAACTTAATATTTTTAAAACTTTTGGTGAATAAAATTGAGATTAAGCATTCTTGCAGGTGTGCGAGTGAAGGAAGAAGAAAGAAAAATCACTTGACAACTTGGGTGCCTGTTTTTCCTTCTAAGGCTTCAACGGCTTTGTTCAAGGCGGCAATTACTGCTCTCTCTCCTCCCCATTCAATGAACCTTATAGCAGCGAGAACCTTTGGCCCCATGCTACCCTTTTTGAAGTGTCCTTCTTCATAATATTTCTTAAGTTCATCAATCTTAACTTCCCGAAGCCACTGCTCATTCGGCTTGCCGTAGTTAATTGCCGCTCCATTAACGTCAGTAAGGATCATGAAGAGGTCAGCATTAACCTCCTCAGCAAGCTTCTCCCCGGCCAAGTCCTTATCAATCACTGCCTCTACTCCTTTAAATTCACCATCCTCCTCAATAACCGGAATTCCCCCTCCACCAGAGGCTATGACTATGAAACCTTTTTCAACCAAATCCTGAATTATTGGAGCCTCGACGTGTCCAATTGGGTCTGGACTTGGCACTACCCTTCTCCATCCCCTTCCGGAATCCTCTATAACCACCCACCCCTTCTCTTTGGCAAGCTTTTTGGCAGTTTCTTCATCATAAAACGGCCCTACCGGTTTCGAAGGATTTTGAAATGCTGGATCGTTTTTGTCAACAATGGTTTGAGTAACAACCGTTGCCACTGGCTTGTTTATGCCCCTCCTTCTTAATTCATTAATCACAGCCTGCTGGATCATATACCCAATTTGACCCTGACTCATTGCACCGCAAACATCCATCGGTTGAGCAGGGATACCGTACATGTGCTCTCCGGCATCCTGTTGCAGTAAAATCGCCCCAACTTGGGGGCCATTCCCATGGGTTATCACAACTTCATAATCATTATCAAGGATAATATCAACAATCTGCTTTGCCGTCTTTCTTACATTCTCCATTTGCTCCTCATAAGTTCCCTTTTGCCCTCTCTGTAGAATGGCATTCCCACCTAAGGCTATAACAACTCTCTTCCTCATGTTGCTCCCTCCAGCACTGGTGTATAAAGTTAGACCTTAGCGAATTAAAAGGGTTTCTTAGCCATAAAATAATTTTTTTAGAAAAAACTTCGAAGAACAATTGAAAGGGCTTGCAAATTTAAAGATATTGGAAAGATCTCCTTGCTGTTTTAGTTAGAGATACCACTCATCAAACCTTCCAATGCCGAGACTTTCAAGAGTTTTCATGACCCCCAAGGCTATCCCCTCTACCTCTATACCCCCTTCTCCCTTGTTTGCATCCCCAACTATGTAAACGTTTTCGATCGGAAAGTCAAGATGCGTCCCAGAAGCAACCCTGTTAATTGGGTTTCCATCTAAATACGTTTGAACCATCAGAATCTCCCCATCTTTGTCGAGCTCTGGGAAGAGGTAGTAGAGATCCTCTAATCCCAATTTTTGCTCTTTCTTCATGTTTCTGCTTCTCAAAGCTTGATGAGTCATGATAAGCGTATAACCTTCTCTTGCAAGCTCTGGAGTTAATGCGGAGGGCTCATTATACCCATTTATCCTCTTGGTATCTAGAGTAAAAACAACGGTGTCGCCTACTTTCGATTCTCCCTTTAAGGCTATGTTAATTTTAATTCCCTCCGCCGGCTTTAGAGCATCTACTCTTTTCAGGTACTCCCTATCAAATTTCTCCCTTCCAAAGAGCTCCACCGTTTCCTTTATCCCTATGTTTGAGATGAGTATCTCGTAGTGATATTCTTCCCCATCTGCTGTTATTACCTTTCCATCATCCACCTCGACCACTTTCTTTCTGGTTATTATCTCTCCCCCGTTCACTTTTACAATTTTTGCAAGTTCTTCGCTTATGGCCTTACATCCTCCCTTTATAAGTCCCGGACCGCCCCACTTCAAAGTTGCTTTTATCTCTTTGGCCAGCTCAATTGCTGGAACTTCCTCAGGAGTTAAGCTAACCGCCCATCCGAGAAAGCTCTTTATGAAAAGATAAACGAACTCGTTATCGCCAATTTTTTCTTTGAGCCATTCCCAAGAATTTATGCTTGCCTCTTCCCCTTTTGGAAGCTTATTAGCCTTTATCTCTGCGAGAAGCTTCATAGCTTTTGCCTTTTCTTTAAGCGACAGGTACCTCCATCCCTCTCTATAATGATAAAGGTTTCCATTTATGAAAAACTTGCCCTTTGGATTTGAGTTTACTATCTTCACGTTAGCCCCTAAGAGCTTTAAAAGGTGAGCCAAGGGGCCGTTTTCTCCATGAGGGACCATATGGAGAGCCCCAGTAGATAACTGAAAGCCTTTGTAGTTGAGGTTCGTAAATCTACCACCAACAAAAGGAGCTTTTTCCAGAACCGTTACCTTATGACCTGCCTTGGCTAAAAAGGCACTTGTTAAAAGGCCTCCAAGTCCAGCTCCAATCGTGATCACTCTCATTTTACCCACCTCTTTGGATTCCCGAAAGGGTCTATAAGACCAGCTCTTATTAAGGAGGAGCTTATTTTATCCCCAAGTTTGCTTTTGACCAGCTTTATGACAACTATGTCGAGGGGTTTTAGCCCTTTTTCTTCTCTTGCCCTATTCACTAAGAGAGCTCCCTTATATGTTTCTTCACTAACAACTATTGCATCTAAACTCTTTATCCTGTCTGCGAATCCTATTGCACTATATATCTTTATTATTCTGTAGTTTTTATACCCATTTATCTCAAAAAACTTTAGCAAATCTCTCAATCTGAGCTCATACGGAAGGATTCTTTCAGCGTAAGGTTTGTTCTTTATTATTTCGTCAGAGGTCAGACCTATGTAGATATACTTGCCCACTTCAAAAGCCTTCCTGAGCAAAGCCTTATGCCCTAAATGGAGCCTGTCAAACGTCCCCCCGACCACAACTTTTCTGTACTTCTTCATTGCTATCACGCTTATCACCAATGAACCAATAAGTTTTTGTATTACTATTTGAAAAAGTTTTGGAGGTGGGAAAATGAGGAAAGCTACGTGGACTCTCATTGCAATTATGCTGTTAGCGTCGTTTTCTCAGGTTTACGCTTATGAAAATCAACATCTCTTTAACATCGACATTTACATAACTGTATCTCCAAGTGGAACGGCATTTGTTAAGCTTAGCGCCCAGCTCAAAGATCCGTTTTATTTGAACTATTTCGAAAATCTCTCCCAGACAAATCCCCAAAGGGCAGAAAAGGAATTTCATGACTTTGTTTACTCACTAATATACGGCAATTTCAAAAGAGATGTAGAAAAGCAGTCCAAAGAAGCCTTGATTGTTGTACCGGAAGAAGGGCCCGTAAAACTGGGAAAAAACTGGACCGCAGTTGTAACTTTTAAAATATACAATTACCTCATGGAGAAAAACCAAACACTGCAGAGCTCAGTTTATGGACCAATGCAGTTCCTTTTTAAAAATAGGGTTTTTGAATACAGCTGGAGAAAACTCACAATGATTCTTCCAAAAGATGCTTATCTCATTAACTTGGCTCCAAAACCAAAGGAACTTATAGAGAATGTCGCCTCATGGGAAAACGGGTACTATCTTCCAATAGTTGTGATAACCTTTGATTCTTCCGTCTATGAGGCCATTATGAACAAGACAGCAGAGAACACCACCAAGTTCGTTCCTTTCGATGAATTTCTGGCAAAAACTGCGAAGAGCATCCAGATCTATTACGACCCCCTAAGCGGACTTGTCCAGTTTAACGCAACCTTCGAGGGAGTTAATGCCACTAGTTACCATGAAACAAAAATTAAAGAAGAGTTCAATAAAACTATGAACGTTCAAGAGATAAACTCCAAAATTGAGGACAGCAAAGTACTCGTGTGGGGTAAAGCAAAGCCAAAAGTTGACTATAAAGAGAGCCTCACCAAGAAAACCTGGACCGCAAATATAACCCTACCGTTCAGATTTGATAAAATAAGTGTTAAATCCCCAACCACTTTGGAAATAAAGTCGCAGAAAATGGACGGCAAAAATGTAACTATTGTGGTGGAGCAGAAAAAAGGCATCTGTGGACCAGGAGCTATCTTGCTGATAGCAATACTTTCGCTGTTAGCAAGACGGAGGTGACCAAATGGACTTCTTCTTTTATCCTTCCTCAGTAGCGGTATTTGGGTCATTCAAGAGGGGGGCAATAGCATACGAAATCCTGAGAAATATAGTCGAAGGAGGCTTTAAAGGCGAGACTGTTCCCGTGAATCCTAAAGGAGGGGAAGTTGAAATAGAAGGGAAGAAACTTAAAGTCGCAGAAAAGCTTGAGAAAGATGTTGACGTTGCTATAATAGCGATTCCCGCAAAGCTTGTCCCCCCCTTAATTGAGGAAATTGGAGATAAGGTTAAAGGGGCAGTGGTCATAAGTGCAGGGTTTAGTGAGACGGGCAATACTGAACTTGAGAGAGAACTCATTGAAAAAGCTAGGGAAAAGGGAGTAAGAATTATTGGGCCAAACTGTGCCGGGATTTTTGGAGTCCATGCTGACTTTTTTGGCTCCTTTGAAGTTAGAGTTAAGAAAGGAGGCTTAGCACTAATTTCACAAAGCGGAGCATTTGGTGGTGCGGCTTTGGCTATGGGAAATGAGGAAGGAATAGGCTTCTCAGCCTTCGTTTCTTACGGCAATGCTACCGATTTAACGGAGAGCGACTTTCTGAGGTATTTCGCTGACGATAAGAACACCAAAGTGATAGCCTTATATATTGAAGGAGTAAAAGATGGAAAAAAGTTTATAGAAGCTTTGAGATATGCCACTGCTAAAAAACCTGTGATAGTTCTCAAGGCAGGAAAAAGCAGAAGCGGTAGCAAAGCAGCCCAAAGTCACACTGGAAGTTTAGCGGGTAGTCATGAAATCTACAAAGGCCTTTTTGCCCAGTTTGGAGCAATAGAAGTTAAAGAAATGGAGGAGCTTTTTGATGCAGCAAAAACTTTTGAGATGTACGAAAGCGGGGGAAGAAAAATAACCATAATAACAAACTCCGGCGGCCCTGGAGTTTTAGCAACCGACAAAGCCGAAAGGTTGGGATTAGAGATTGCAAGGCTTGAAGACGAGACCATGGAAGAACTTAGAAACCTCCTGCCTCCTCAATGCTCTATCAAAAACCCGATCGACCTTATAGCAGATGCAGATTACAACAGATACAAAAAATCTATAGAGGTAGTTTGCAAAGATAAGAACGTTGATGCCCTACTTGTTATCTGCGTTCCGCCAATATTTATGCCCAGTGAAGAGATCGCAAAGGCTATCATAGATGCCAAGTGCCACAAGCCTATAATCGTTAATTTTATGGCCGGGGAACTCGTGAAGGAAGGTGTGAGACTTCTAAATGTCCACGGGATAAAGAATTTTCCAACCCCGGAAAGAGCGGCTAAAGCCCTTTATTGGCTCAGCTTAAGAAGGGCTTTTAGAGATCAAAAGGAATATAGGGGTGAGAGGGATGTATAGGTTGATTTACCCAATGAGGACGTATTTAATAGTCTCGGGCCAGGGGGAGGAAACAAACGTTATGGCTGCCGACTGGGTAACCGTTCTTTCCCATGAACCCACCTTAATAGGGGTAGCGGTTTCTCCGAAAAGACATACCCACAGATTGATCTCCAAATATAAGGAATTTGTGGTCAGTGTTCCGAGTTTAGAGATGCTTCGAGATGTCTGGATTGCCGGAACAAAAAGCGGACCTTCCAAGCTTAAAGAAATGAGTATAACCCTCATTAACTCTACAAAAATCGCCACACCAAGTATAAAGGAGGCATTAGCAAACATAGAGTGTAAAGTCGTTGATGCAAGGGACTACGGGGATCACACATGGTTTGTCGGCGAAATTGTGGGCTACACATATAAAGAGGGGGCTTTCAAGAAAGGAAAGCCAGACATCATGAATGCAAACTTCCTAGCACATGCAGCATGGACTGACTTCGTAACCTTTGAAAAGAAGATATATAAGGCAGAATGAAGGGCAAATATTGCCCTATCACGATTTAAATTCTGATTTTTAAATTTTTCAACTTTTGGCGTTTTTGTTTTCACTTTGGGGCTCTTTGATGGATTTGGGAGTTTTTAGTAACTGGAGGTTATTATCAAACGAGGGGTTATAAGGTTTTGGGATTTTTGTTACGAAATTTTTTCGGAGTTTTG
>Ga0190307_1000035_pt1 | contig 46263 bp, 38 predicted proteins | sample 48700745_MG_FD_161653 | JGI IMG/M metagenome (GOLD analysis project Ga0190307, IMG submission 161653) | Hydrothermal vent sediment bacterial communities from Southern Trench, Guaymas Basin, Mexico - 4870-07-4-5_MG | ecosystem: Environmental > Aquatic > Marine > Hydrothermal vents > Sediment ... | reverse complement strand
AAGGGAAAAGGGAATCCTGTTCCCTGTTTATTCCGGATTAAGGCTCCTGCGGTTCTGCCAAACAGGGTGAAGGCAAATCTTAAAGGGTGTTTCGTTATAGGGGAGGCTCTGGGAAATCTTGCAACGGAAAGGGCAGATATAAGACTTGTGAGCCTTTCCTGTATTGACAGGAAGGGAAAGGCGGTTATTGACCAGAGGGTGAAGGGATTTGTTGTGGATAATGACGGAAAGATAGGGCTCAGGGGAAGGGTTGTGAGTAAAATGGGAGCAACCATTGCAAGGGCACTTCTTGCAGGACTGGCTTCCGGTATCGGGAGAGCTTTTGGATATCAAGCTTATACGTATACCTACTCTCCGGAGGGTACGCTGATAGTTCCTGAAGAGGAGAAGATAGCAAAGGCTGCGATAGGAGGAGGTATATCTCAGGCAGCTGAGGAGATACAGAAGTTTTATCTTGATCTTGCAAAACAGACAGTTCCTGTTGTTGAGATTCTTGCGACAAGAAATGTAACACTTGTGATAAGTGAGGGAACCTGGCTTGAGTTAAAAAACTACGAGGCTTACAAATAGTGGAGGTGTGGCATGAGAGGATATATATTCGTGCTGTTTATGTTCTGTCTTCTTGTGGCTGGATGTGGGAAGGCTGTTAATCCCTATGAATCTGAGTTTTCATGTCCCCAGCCTGAGAAAGGAAAGTGTGTGGGTATACCTGAGGCATATAAAGAGAGTCTGCGGCAGAGTGAGATGAGGGATTACAATCTTGCGAAGGAGGCTTTTTCATCCGATAAAGAAAAAGAGAAGAAAGAGGGGGACAGTCATAAGGAAGGTTTTGTGGGAGGCTATCTTCTTCTTTCTCCTGCTGAGAGGCAGTATGTTGAGAGTTTATATGATGTGCTTACAAAGCTTTTAAAAGACCCCAGGACACCCGTTATCATGCCTCCAAAAATCGTGAGGGTGCTTATTCTGCCCTATGAGGGTAATGGTGGAAAGAATCTCTATTCTGCCCGTTATATTTACGTGATAGTGGAGGATGCAAGATGGGTTCTTCATAATGTTTTAACTTCTGAAATTATTCCGGAAAGATAATTTTTGTAAAAGTCCATTCTCCGTCTTTCAGCTAAGTATAAATAAAAAAGCCGGTAAAGTGGGGGGAAGTGTGTATGAAGGGAAAGTGTTTTTTGATTTTTTTGATAATTTTTAGTCTGATTTTTACAGGTATTGCAAAGGCAGACTGGCTTGATGACTGGTTTGAGCAACACACAACCTCATCTCCCAACTATTTTGAGGCACAGAAAAGAGGGTATCTCACCTTTGGTTCTTTTTCAGCACGAACAGGGGTTGGGGAAAGAATTCCGCTTGTGACGATTGAGCTTCCCAGGGTAAGAGGAGGATGTGGTGGTATAGATTTATTTCTGGGAGGATTTTCTTTTGTAAATCCTGATTATCTCGTTCAGAAGCTTCAGAATCTTATTCAGGCAGCGCCCGTTGTTGCATTCAATCTTGCTTTAAAGGTACTTTCATCAAGCCTTGCGGACGAGGTAAAGTGGGTGGAGGATGTTGTCAATTTCCTGAACCAGCTTCAATTTGACGAATGTAAGTTCCTGCAACCCCTCATGGTGAAGAATGTTGAGGGTTCAACCTTATGGGAAAAGGTTCAGAATGTGGCAAAACAGGTGCGTGAGGGTTATGAGGAGTTTTTCTATTCCGGGAGAAAGGAAAAAATAGAGGGAGAAAGTTATGATGAAACCAAAAAGCAGGAACTTCTTCAGGAATGCCCGGCTGAGGTTCAGGAAATATGGGATAAAGGAAGTTTTCTTGCCTGGGTGGGTGATGAGGCAGGTGCACCGGTTGAGCTGATCAAGGCTGTAAGGGCATTCACAGGTGATGTGGTTGTTGCAGGAAGCACGGGAGGAGAAACCCCCACCTTCAAGTATATAGAACCCGTTGTTTCAATCTCAGACCTCAAGAAAGGTCTGGGTGAACTCAATCTGGTTCTGATGGATGTTGATGGATCAAAGACTGTGAAGGATGTTACATTTCTTAACAACATAACAAACATACTGCAGCAGGCATATGATGCAAAAATCAATCGGACAAACCCCCCTGATGAGTATATAGAATATGCTTCTCTCAGTCCGATTCCCATTGAGTATATTCTAAATGTTGCAGCATCAGCAAAAGAGCCTTCACTTTACCAGGGAGTTTCTCCGGTTGTTGCATATGGAATTTACAATATGCTGCTGAAGTATGTTCTTTCAGAGGGACAGGTTTTCATCTCCCGCATTTCATCACTGAGTGATGAGCAGGAGTGCCCACAGATAGCCACACTGAGGGAGGGATTGAGGAGGATGAGTAAGAAGATTGTCAGCTATCACGAGATTATAGAGGACCTTTATATGGAGGCTCTGAATGAAGCACAGAAATCTCTTGATGTGTCTGTGAAAATGCTTGAGTATCAGAAGGAGACTTCCCGTATAGTTTTGCAGAAGCTTGGAGCTGATGTTGCATCATATCTTCTTGGAACGTAGTGAGGTTTTATGAGAAAAAGGTTTGGAGTTTTACTTTATCTTTTCTTTTTCACCCTGATAGCAGGGGTTTCCCGTGCATGGGCTGTCTGGGAGTATCGTGTATATGGAGGTTACAATGCTGCAGTTGAGGCATGGAAAAACGTTTCCCTGATTTTTAGTGATGCTGCTTTCGAGACACTTCTCACATCGGCTGTTGTTCTCGGAGCAATCATCGTTCTTTATACAACCGTTCTCAGGGCAGCAACCGGCAGCAGGGTGGACATTCTGAGAAACTGGATGGTCCCTGTTGGAATCGGAATGATTGTGGGAAGTGTTTTTATTTTTCCAAAGGACAGCCTTGTAATATACGATGAGGTTCTGCAGAGGGGCCCCTATCAGGTTGACAATGTGCCGAAAATTCTCGCAATGACTGCTGGATTAACAAATAAGATTGAGCGTGTTTTCATTGACATAGTGGATACAACCGCCATAGATCCATCGGAAAGATACATTTACAATGCCGGTGGTGTGGGTTATGACGTGCTGAAAAAGATTCACTCAGTATGGGATATGGAGGCACTTTCGGCGACGAAAAATTACGTTTTTCAGACGTATCAGCAGTATATAAAGGACTGCGTTCTTTTTGAGATACAGAGAAGCGGTGGAACAACAATCAATACCCAGAAGCTGCTGAGCGGTCAGCTTGATCCCGACACAATGATATCACTTGCAAAGAATCCGGCTGTGTTCACGAAGATATGGCATTCGGATGGACATATGGAGGATGGTGTGACATGCGAGGATGCGGGGGATTATCTTACGAATGTTCTGCACACGGAACTTAATCTCAGCAATGGTACCCTTGCCTATGAGGTTGTCAAGGCAGCCTGCATGACAGCGGGTTATGCGGCTGATATTGGTTCTCTTGGAAGATGCAGAAGTCTTGTTGAGGACATTCTTGATAAAATGTCCGTTCAGCTCGGTATAGCATCCCCCGGTATTGATTATGCTCTTCACTCCTATCTTCTCAGCAGGCTCCTTCAAAGAGTTGTTCTTGAGGATTCACCGAATTCAGCTCTTGCTCTCATTGCAACCTCTCAGACCATGTCCTCATTCTGGGGTCTTGGTGAGCATGCGAATTCGTGGATTATTGTTCTTAAGGAGACTTTGAGGGCTTTTGCGATAGCGATTTCTCCCTTCGTTCTTCTTTTTGCCGTAACTCCCATTGCAGGGCGTGCTTTATCAGTTGTTCTTGGACTTTTCATCTGGGTTACCTGCTGGGGAGTTGTTGATGCTGTCATTTTCACGCTTGGAAAGACCCTTGCTGCAAATTACACTTCGGGTCTTGGAGAGGGAATGCACTATGGATGGGGAACGGCCCTTGCGTTTTCAATTCCAAGCTACACAACAAAAATAATAGCAACGTTCGGGGCCTTGAGGTGGTCGGGTCTCGGGCTTGCAACTATTGTAACTTCGCTTCTCGTGAGATTTGGTGGAGCAATGCTTGCGATCGTGGGAGAGCACATTGCCAGCCTGCCGATGAGTGCGGGGCGTACCTATGGAGCCGGGCTCATGAGAAATCCTGATACCCTGATCACGGGTGAGATAGTGCCGAAGGTTTCGCTTTCAAATGCAGCGATGGCAATGGGAGGTTTCAGAAATTACGTGAGTGGAGCAGCAAATCTTCAGGCAGGCAGAATGGCCGGAGAGGCACGGGTTGGTACTTCATTTCTCACGCATGAGATAGCGGGAGCAACTGCATACGGTATTGGTGGAAACATAGCGAAGTGGACAATGTTTGATAATACCTACAAAAGAGGGGTTTTTGGTGAGAGTGATTCTCTTCGTGCCAAGTATCTCGTGGCTGGCATAACAGGAGGTGACGTGGGAGAGAGGACAAAAATGAGGGTGGGACTTCAGGCTCTTGAAAGGATGGGTGGAGCTTTTCTTTCGTCTGAGGACATGAGGGTTCTCAGATCCGGTACTCCAGAGCGGAAGGCAGCGATTTGGCGAGAGCAGGTAGCTATGAAAAAGATTGATGTTCAACCTTTCAAAGGTGGCGACTATCTTGTTACTTTGCGTAAGGGGGGAGGCGTATCACAGTACATTTATCACACGGAGAGTGGTGAGTTTAGTCTTTATGACGTGGCTTTTCCTCAGAATTTCAGGCTTACGGCAAGGGATGCAGGGACTATCAGGGAGAGAATTGAGACGAGTCGTGGTCAGAACATAGTAAGGGAGGTTCAGAAGATTGAGAATACTCAGCAGACCACGAAAATAGGACAGGATGCCCAGGGCATTCTGGCGAAAAATATTGAGAAGAGTATTAACACAAGGCTCTCACAGGAGATGGCAAGGGATAAGAAGTTCGAAAGAGCTGTGAGGAGGATGAAGAGAAATATAGACAAAATTGTTGCAAGTATAGGGGGAGGGATTCCTCTCACGAAAATAGAGGCAAAGTACGCCCATGATTTTCAATTGATCAGTCAAAAAGATAACATAAGTGCAGAGGAATTTTTGCAAAAGCTTCAGAACGTAGTCACGGAAGGTACTCTGGATGCCGTGAGAGCTACTTATACTGAACTGCGTAGTAAAGGATGGACTGACCAGCAGATTCTCGGCTATTTTGAAAGAATGGGAGCCACAAATACAGCAGCCTGGCTCAGGGCTTATACTTACGAGCATAGTGAAGGTGCTGGAGTGGAGAGAGAATTGAACGTTGCGTATCTGAAGGATTATGCTGCAAGGCATGGAATGAGTTATGAGGAGGCTCATATAGATATCAGCAGGAAGTTGAGTGAAAATCCCGATGGGATTTATAGAGACGTGCAGAGGTTTTTGTATGATTATTTCTATGGTGGATACAGGGCAAGGGTTGGGCAAGATGCGAAGGTTATTGGTGATGAGGTTGACAGGCTTCACAGGGAAGTTGAGCGAAAGCAGGAGGAAGTGGGCGAAAAGATTGAGAAGTACAATGTTCCCAATCCTGCTTCCCGGATGGAATCTCATGTGGAGAGGCAGGCTCGAGGAGTGGCTCACAACTGGGAGGAAATGGGAGCTTTTGTTGATAAAAAGTACAGCCAAAATACAGCTTTTTATGGTTTTTCATATGTGCCTGTATTTGGTGGAGCTATAAATGTCATCGGTGATGTAGTAATAAAAGCTTCAGAGGCTACACAACCACCTCCTGATCGCTACCTTACAAAACCACAGCGGGGAAGAATTATTCTTCCATCCCCCGGTTCAGGTAGAATTAGTTCTGGTGGGCATTAGTGAAGGAGCTTCTTACCGGTTCAAAAATCCAATGTAAAAAATCAATTTCCAAATTTATATCCATTTTTTCTTGACAGTCTATATTAAAATATTATTATAATTATAAAATTACATATAGAGTATAAGATTTATAAAGGAGGAGGGGGAGGGAGTGAAAATTGTCTTATTATTCGCATTGTTGTTTTTCCTCATAATCCTTTTTACTATAGCCGTGGTTATTCCTGTAGTCTTAATCTTTGGGGTAGCATTCTCTTCTCATAAATCAAGAGTAACAGAGACCAAGGAGCCAGAGAGAGATTGGTTCGACGATTGGGATACTCTTGATCCCAGCATACCTGGGAATCCCGGTTATGATGACCCTTTCTAATCCTTGGAAGCGCGTTCTCTCTTTATGAATCAGGAGTGATAAAAGGTAGAAGACTTTCTGATGAAGAGGTAGAAGAAATCAGCAGATGGGATCCTAACGATCCAAGCGATCCCAGTTACTGGCATAATTGGCGGTAAGATTATGAAAAAAGAGGAGAAAGTGAAAAACCATTTCATTATTCTATTGTTCTTCCTGTAATCCTTTTCACCGCAGCTGTGATTGTTCCCGTAACTTTAATCCTGAAAGAAGTAATCACAAGTCAATTTTCTCGGGCATATAAAAGGATCAAAAGTAGAAAAAAGGTCTGTTAAATATCAGTTTCACTGTAAAAGGTGTTCAGACTTAAAGTTATTTTACAGAACTGCATGTCGATTAAAAAAATAAGAAAGATATTACAAGATCAAAAAAGACCTGAATCCTGTAAAAAGAAAAAGCAAAAACACAAAGTTGTTCGGAAATGGTCGCTGGTGTTAATAAAAGTAAAAAGCTGAAAGATTGTTCAATCAAGTCAAATCAAATGGGGTAGAAAATTTTGTTGACAGAATTTGCACTCTGGAGGGAGGTGGAAGGAAGAGTTGATAACACTTCAGTGTCTTCTGGAATTTCAGTCCTATGAAGATAAAATTGCTGTTTTAAAACTTATGCGATCCTTTTCTTCCTGTATGCGGTTTGCTTATCAGAGACTTCTGGAAAAGTGGGAAAGAAAAAGTCTAAGGAAACTTTTACAGCAAGTTTTCCCTCTAAACTCACGTTACTGCAACGACGCTATTTTGAAAGCTGAAGAGGTTTTGGAGAGCTGCAAAAGAGGAGGAATAAACCCCGTCAAGGTGATTTTCGGCGGGAAGGCTTTATTTGAAAGGTTGAAAAAGAACCACCTGCAGGGAAAGAAAAGAGAAGAACTGAAAAGAAAGTGGAGAGAAAAAAGGCAGGGGACCGTTTACTCCAGAGGTGATAGAGCAAAAAAAGGAAATTTGAATCTCAGATTTATGTTTATAGAAGATAAGTTGTATCTCAGAGTTAACACAGGAAAGGGAGGTTATGTTTATGCCAGGGTTCACAGAAAGGTTCAAAGAGGAAGAGCTGAGAAAGACAAGTGGGTGCAGTTTATTCAGAATCTTTTGATAGGAGAAGCTACCAAAAATTATAAACCCTACTCCGTGGAACTCAAACTTAAAAACGGTAAAGTTTATGCACTGGTCAGTTTTGAAGAAAATTTGCCCGAGATGAGAATTACAAGAGAAAACGGAGTGATAGGAATTGACGTAAACGCTTCTCCCTTTCATCTTGCCTGGAGTGAGGTGGATGAAAACGGTAACTTAAAGGAGTACGGGAGAATTTCCTTACACGAATTGCTAAACCAGCCTGGTAGTAAGAGACGGTACTTATTATGGCACGTGGCACATCAGGTAGTAAGTCTGGCTCAGAAAAAAGGTAAAGCAATCGTTATAGAAAATATCAAGAAGTTACCAAAAGGCAGAAGGGGAGATGGACTGGCTAAGCTGAGGAGGAAGCTTCACCAGTTTGTCTATAAAGGCCTTTTAGAAAAGATAGAAATCCTCGCTAAAAGAGCTGGAATTGAAATCGCCAAAGTAAATCCGGCATATACTTCTGTTATAGGACAGTTTAAGTATTGCCCTCAATACCTGATAAACAAGGACACAGCAGGAGCTTATGTTATAGGAAGGAGGGGAATGGGATTTATTGATGATGTGCCTTGGAATTATAAGCGTCTTCTTTCTGATAAAGAGTATTTGAAGTGTATACTGGAGATCTTGAAACTGAAAAAAGAGGAGATTAAAAAGAAATTTCAGGATGAGAAAAATAAATGGAAAAGGAATCCTGTTAGGGCAGAGTTATCAAGGATACATAAACATATCAGAGAGATAAAAAATCAGCTGGAGTTATTAAAAAGTAGAAGCTCTGAGGGTAATCCAGCTTCCCAAGAGCGGGCCTCTGGAAGGAACAAGCCCGTGAGGGGCCTCCAGAAATGGAGACAAAAAAGCTGGAGAGTCCTCAGAGCAGCCTTCACCTTCCCCTTTCTTGGGAGGTCCTTTGCGAGGGACTTCTCTCCCCTGAGACGGGTGCTCGTTTCAGGGGATTGGAAAGGGGTGGTGAAAAGGTTAGCTCCTGTACCTGGTGCAGGGGCGACTGCACACTTTCACTAATGTGCAGTTTTAGTTACCAGGGAATATCACCACCAGTGATATTTCAAACTGGGAGAGAAATTATGCATTGAGGCATCAGGGAGAAATTCTTGAGGAGTCCAGAAGCCTTCTTAGTGGAAGGTTTACAGATAGTATGGGAAGACAGATTCAGAGCACCTATCAAAGAGAGTTCAGTGAGCATCTGAGAAAGAACCTTGAGGAGCTTGCAAACAGGAATGAAGAGTTTCAGAAGTTTTTAAGAAACTACCACATAACAACTCAGGAGCTTGCGGCTAAGTTGAGTCTTGGTGGTTCAATAGGAAAAGTTCTGGGGAAGGTTTTAGGTATAGGAGGGGGAGTGGGTTTCAGTGAACGAGGAATGGGAGAAAAAGGGGAAGGAAGCACTCAATCCCTTGCATACCAGCTCCGCAATGTTGTAGCCCAATCTGCGACAGAAGCAGCTGAGGCAACCATGAGTGAAATGGAAAATGCCGGATATTCGGTTGATGCTGTTCGTGAGTATATGCGTAATGCGGGAGCAAGGCATCTTGCTACATGGACAGAGATGGAGCAGTTAAGAGAAGCAGTTGGAACTGGAGCTACAAGAGAGATAAATGTTGACTTCTTGAAATTTGTTGCACGGAAAGAGGATGTGTCTGATGTTGAAGCATTTTATAGAATTGCAGGAGATCCCCAGAAGTTTGAAGAGTATAAGACAGAGTTTCTGAATGAGATGTCAGGAAATACAGACTGGATGAGGAAATATTATGAAAGAAAAGGTGAGCTTGAAGGAAGAATTGAAGATATACAGAATCAGGCCAATCAGGGTATTAGTGAGGCTCGGGAGAGAGCTGAAGGTTTCAGGCCTTCAACAGGTCACATGGATGCAATGGCTGAGAGATTTAAAACTAACTATAATCTAAACCCAAGAAACACATGGGCTTATGTAGAGAAAGAACGTAGCAAGAATCTGCTTTTTTATGAAGTGGGAAAGATACCCTTCTTGGGACAACCAGTGAAAGATCTCTTAACCGTCACATACAACGTGGCAAAAGGAGCTATTCCTCCGGAACCAGGAGAGAAGCTTTTACGTCCTGATAGAAACGTCATAAGAGGTAGAATTGTTCTTCCCAAAAGACGGGACTAGTCTTCTTCAGCTTCACTTCATTCGAAATCTGAAAGTCTTAAAGAAAATTAAAAAATATACTTGTATTTTTATTATTTATTTATTATAATCTTTAAAGTAATATTATTTATACCCGGAGGGAGGAGGGTGGCAGGTGTATTGTTTATTATATTGATTTTAGGCCTTCCGGTAATGATTCTTACTATTTTGATTGGTTTGGCAGTAGTAGGAGTAATAGAAATTTTTCCCAAAAAAGCGGGGAACTCTCAAAAGGATGAATTTATAGAGCCTTTTAGGGGAGAAGGTTTATTTGGAGATGATACACTAGATTTGATAACAATGGGAATAATAGGACCTGGTAGGTGGGACAGAGATAAGACGTCTGACATAGAAATACACTACGCCGATAATGATAAGTGACAGTCTCTCCCATCTATAGCAAAAACACTATTCACACCCGAAGAGAGAAGGATTAAATCTTCCTTTTGCCTGATTTTATGATAAAAGATGTCTATTTTCCATGACAGGGATTTTCCCCCTTTTACTGGTTCATAAAAAGTACTGCTCCCGCGTTCTCCAACTTCTCTATAATGTTTCTTATTATCCAATACTTCCGGCTTTCAAACTTCCCGTCCGGGCTCCATATTCTTCCTCTGCTTGTGATCATCACATCAATGCCCTCGTAATTTATGATGAGTGCAGGTAAGTATTCTCCACATCTCCTGACGTATCCTCTATAACCCGGGCCATTCTCCAGATTAATCTCACCTGAAACTGCATTCTTAACCAGCCCGTGATCCATATTTTGAACGTAAAACTCTCTGAAATTTCCAAACTCATTTTTGAGAATTTTTCCTTTTGCTTTTCCCAGCCCGTTTTACTCCTCCTGACCGGAGTTTTTGCTGGTTTGAAAAGAGAGGAGAAAAAAAGTGAGGGCTGTTTTGTTATTTGCATTGTTTGATATTAAAAATTAGAATTGTCTTTTTTGAAAATTTAGGTAAAATCCTGTTTAAGAAAAACAAAATTCAGGAGGGTTTCCAACAGGTTGGAATAATTAATATTTTTAACACCTGAAGAAAGATTGGAAATCAGCTTTAACATATATGTTAGCTAAACAAGGAAGAGGAGCAGGGGATGAAAAATTGAAACAAAAAATAGCAAATTGTTTCGGGGTGACTTATGAAGAATTTTTAAGTTTTGGAGTGAAATTATTAACTTTAGAAACAGAGCAAGAGATCAAAGAACCTTTCCCAGGTTTTAACAAGATGATGAGCTACCCAGTAGAAGGGATGGCTTATCAAATTGATAGACTTGCGGTTGAGCATGCGGGTATTCCTGCTGAAATGGTAGCCAGCATTTAGAAAAATATAAAAAAGATTTACATATTGTTCTTAGAACTGAAAAAGAAATAGAAGATTATTATAAAGAAAGACTTCAATTTTGGAAGAAAAAAGCTGAAAAAATAAGAAAAATTTTAGAAAAAGGGGAATAATTGGATTTAATAGAATTAAAGAAATCTTGACAAATACCGATAAATGATTAAAGTAAATTTAATAGTTCAGAATATCTCATTACGATCCATTACCCCTGGGGTCATATGTTTGAAATTACACGATACTTCCCCCAGGGGTCACTTTTTATTATCTTTTTATTTAGTTTTCCTTTTAGAGGAATCTAATGCATAAAGTAGCTATTTTAGTAGACTGGGAAAATATTAGAGTGAAAATTTTTCATAATTCTAATTTATTAAGACCAAATACTCCTAAGTTTTTATATCATACTCATACTTCAAAATTACCTGATTTTTTTCTTAAATTTTTGGATCCAGATGAAATTCCTTATCGCATATTTTTTTATTTAGCTGAGCCTTTTAAAAAAGAATTAAAATCTCCTAGTGGGGAAATTTTAGATTTTGCTCAAACCGATGAAGCTAAAGTTGTGGAAAAATTTATTAAACACCTTTCTGTTTTAGATTTAGTAGCTATAAGAAAAGGGCATTTAGCTTTTAGAGGTTGGGAACAAAGTAAAAATTCTTATAAACCAATTTTTGTCCAGAAAAAAGTAGATATTCTTTTAGGCTTAGATATAGCTCATTTAACTTATAATAAACTTGTAGATAGAATAATGATTTTTAGTTATGATACCGATTTACAACCTGCTCTTAAAACTGCTCGTATTGGAGGGATACAAATTATTTTACCCTTTTTTGAAGAAATGGATTGGTATGAAATACCTTTAGATTTAAAAGCTCATAGTGATTTTATAAGAAAAAGAAGTTATCACAAAATTTGTTGTGAGCTTTTTAACCTCCCATGTTCTACCACACCATAAAAAGACTAGAAAAAGAGTATAATTTTTTTAACCGCTACTTTTTGAATTATAAATTCCTTTTAGATTGGCTGGATGGAGTTTTGTAGCTTATAAACCAGAGCATCTATATCACCAGGCTATGGGGTACGTGTTTCATTGGTAAGATAGCACTCAAAGTATATTCTGGCAACTTTGAACTGTTTAGGACATTTGAAAAGTTCACCTCTCTGCTTTTCTTGCCATAAAATGAGCAAAGTAAGTGTTTCTATAAACCATACCGAAATTTTTGTACTCTTTTTAGACAAACCCAATCTTCAACGATCTTTTTTATTTCAATTTCTTCTATACCTTTGAGAGGAACAATCTTCAGCCACTCCGGTTTTGCGAAAATCCGTTTTCTTCTGCTTTCACCTTCCTTTATTTCAAAACCAAAACGGGTGAAAAACTTCCTCGCTCCGGCTTCTTCATCAGGTAAAAGCTCTCCGTGTATCTTCTGAATTTTCACTATGCCTCTGATAAGTCTCACAAACTCAATGAATCTGTTCATCATCCAGGTTCCTATCTGTCTTCCCTGCTTTGAAGTAAAAATGTCTTCAATAAAAATCGAAATTTCTTTATCGCCTCGAAAACCGCAGTAAAGCTTTGCATTATCCGGGAATTTTTTATCTACTGTTTTTCCAAAAAGTGTATACTTAAGGTTGATTTCATTGGAGACGTATTCCTCAAAAAACCATACATCTTCATCAATGTCAGCTATTACATAGATCCTGTAGTAAAATAGGAAAAATTTAACAAATTCTTGGAACATCATTTTTTCTCTGCTTGAAGTAAAATCTTTCGAATTTGCTTTTGTTATTTTTTATTAAATCATATAAACTCAGTTGAAAACATAGTAGATAGCAAACTAATAAAATTCAATCGAAGTAAATCCTTTTTTGAGTTTTTAAGGTTCTTTAGATATAGTAAGAAGTAAAAAGTTCATAAGATTTTTCTGCATTGTCTAAATTATCTTCATGGATTTTACAAAAAACCTTGCTATAACTACGCAAATGTCTTTCACTCACAACTAATGTCAATTTTTTCATTATCAGATTCTTTCGCTTTGATTATAAAAAGATTGCTCAGTTCTCTGTAAAAGATCGAAAACCAAAAACCTAATAGATAAATTAGATAAGAAAACAAAACACTCCACAATATTTCGTCCTTAAAGGATGTGTGTTTCCAGAATACAATACATAAAACAATCGAAGGTCCTCCGAAAAAGCAAGCTATTCCACCCCAAAACCTATGAAGATTGTAATAGAGTTCTGAGAAAGCAAAAGAACGTTCTTTCTTCTCTATAAATTGAAGCAGATCTTTAGCAGAAAAAATCAAATTTACATTCTTGATCTTTTTCCTGTCTATGATTTTTTCAAGGATTTTTCTGGTCAACCAGGATAGTCCTTTAAATAATATCCGTTTGATTCTGGAAATGAGAAATAGAGTAGATCCGGATCTAAAGTTATGCTTTGTTTCTTGCTCTGTTGACCACTTTAAACGTTTAACTATCCAGAGTAAAAGACTAAGCACCCAGCCGAGTAGAGGAAAGCAAAGCATTAAAATAAACCCAAATTTAAAAACAGGCTCCATACTTTCCTTTTCTCCTATTTTGTCCAGAATTTCAACACCAAAAAGATGATTGGTAACCAGCATTTCCCACATGCAGATAAAAAGCTCTCCTATAAAGAATGTAACACCGATTAATAATAACCAATTGTTTTTATTGGAAAGCAGATCCAAAATTACTAAGATTGCAGAAAATTTTTGCAAATTCCAAATTTTTAAGGTTAGATACAAATATAGGACTATTACCGTTCCGCAAAGAATTGAACTGACGATTTTAAATAAAAATGGGCTGAATCTTTCTATAACCATACACAGTCATCTTAATACAATTATCAAATTAATAAAAGACCGAAAAATTTAACACAATAGTCGATTAATATTATCATTTGCTATATTTTCATCCGCATTTTAACTTGATTTTGAAATCCTGATTAGCGAAAAAGACATTTTAAATAGAATCCGGATCCAGTTTATTTTAGTATGTATCCACACAATTCTTTAACAATTCAATTAACTCCATTTTTTTCCGAAAATTTGTTTTATAAATATGCAATAAAAACAAAAAATAAGACCTCCGATAGAAATAAAAACTTTTCGATTTTCACCAACTTTCTATGTGAAAATCCATGTAATTCTTATCGGTAGTGGAAGTACAATTTATTTACACAAGCATTCCATAACCTCGTAATCCTTTCCCCACAGTCCTCTTTTCTTTTTTGCCTGTTCAAGCAGTTTGTTCAGCTTCTTCTATTCTTCCCACGGTAATTCTTTACTTTTACGGCCGCGATACTTGTAAACACAAGCATAACCATCTACCCCCATTTGCTCATTATAGTTAGTCCCATTTGACAGAATAATGAACGCCAAAGCCCGGCCGTAGTAACCGTGGCCGTAAATAATAACTTTTACTTGATCCCCTTCATGGAGGTATTCTCTGGCATGAGAAGTAGCCATTTTCCCCAGGCTCTTCATATACTTAGCACTCACACCGCATTCAGACGCTTCCCTGTAAAGTTTTTTACTTTCGAATTTTTCAGGAGTGTCTATACCAAGCAAACGGAGTTTAACCTCTTTATGGTCTATACGAACCCAAACAGTATCACCGTCGGAAACTTTAAGTACAACAGCCTGATAAGTTTGCCGGGTGGAAGAAGACTTATCAGTCTTTTGCTCCGAAGAGAGACAGGAAGATAAAAGCAAAAAGACGAGCATAAATAATATAGATAAAATAAGTCTGCTGAAGTAACCTGTTGCTGGAGAGTGCCTTAATATCCTTCTCATTACACACCTCCATTCTAAAAAAATTTTACTGGTAGTTCTTAATAGCATATATTTTATAAAAAAATTATTATATAAAAAACCAGAAAAGAATAGAAGAAAAAATTAGAAAACATTCCGGAGAGCTCTATCAAGGCCGACACCTGTTAATCCAGCGTCTCCCATTTTCTTAATCTTTTGCAGTATTTCCCAGAGAGAAAACTACATCCCTTCAGAGGATGGTTTTAAGTACTCTGGATGATTTTAGTCCATCTCTGACTTTGTCAGGCTGAGCAATACTTTTGTTATCTTTCGCTACATCTGTGTATTTTTCCTTCTCCAGGGTTACAGGAGGCTATTTTTTTGAATTTAAGACTCTAGCCTTTAAGAACTGCCTATACTCTTTTTGAAGAATTAACCTTTCTCTTTTTATTTGTTTCGAATCCATATTGAGGCTATGCACTAAATGCTTTATGACTTTTCTCTTGCTTTATAGGACCATATTTTCATAAATACTTTTAAATCTTTTCAACTTTCACAATCTGAAAAGGATTTTTTTATTTTTTGTGGCTATTTATACCTTCTAGTAAGGTGCGTAGTGTTTTTTGACTTTCAGAAGAAAAGATTTCTTCTAATTTAAGATCCTCAAAGAGCTTTTTTATTTTGGGTCTCCGTTCTTTATACCATTTATTGTACTCATCTGGTGACATACCATAAGTGGGTTTGTAAATATTACTTAATATGAAAATAAGGTTGAGCTTTGATAATTCATTCGTATTTTTTACAGATCTCTCAGTAATTTTCCACAAAAGAATAGTTATCGTGGTATACACCATAGTGGCTGCCGCCACAACCCATTCACTTCTTATTTTTGGCTCTTTACAGCTTATACCTAAATAAAGGCACACTACCGCAAGTACAAGTCCTATTCCCAGTATAATATAATCCACTACTCTTCCTTTCATAATTTCACCCCCCCTTTGAAAACTAATTTGATTTTTGTTATTTTTAAAGTGTTTTTCTCTTGTATGAATTTTTCAAGCATTGTTGTATCGGTTTCGTTGAAACAAAACATGAGTTGGAATTTATACTCAATCAGTTATCATTCCCTCTCTCATTCTTTCCTGAACAGTTGAAAAAAGTCAGTCTTTGCTTGAAGTCTACCTTCTAAGAGAAAAGAATTTTTATTCCGATTTCTTTTTTAAATGTTTTCAGAGCTTTCTCTACCAAGCTCTTTGCATCATTTGGATTGAAATACTGTGGAGCAGGTTTGGGAATCCATTTTATAGAACCGCCTGGCTGAATTCTAGCAAGACTCAGGTAGCGTGCTGTTTCACTTGCATCTCTCAGTTTTCTGAAACTTTTAAAAGCATCTTTGCTGAGTTTTTTCTCTATTAGTTTTTCGCGCCACGCATGAGGAGTGTACCGTAATTTTCCATTTTTATCTACCGGAATGCTTGTTTCTGTATGTTTTTCAGGCTGGTTAAAAAGCCAGTACTCAAAATAATGAATAAGAGCATAAAATGCTGCTGTAATACCCCAGTCATGATAAGGATTCTTTTCAATAAGCATGTTTGCAACTTCTTCATTATGCATAGCCTGAAGTAGATGTATATCCCGATCTGCCATTTCTACTTTATATAGATACATCTTGCTTTTGGATGAATAAAATCTTCTTTTTCTAGAATACCAGCAGGAGGATAAAAAAACTCAAAAACAAGTTGAGAATATTTTTTTCTGACTGCGTATTCTTCGTCCAGGAGCTGGTCCATCAGTCTCTCATTATACTGACTGATGGAAAGAAGAACATAAACACATATTTCGTCCTGGTAGTGTTGCACATAAATAGATCTAACCTCTTTTATTCTGCTGAACCTGTTAACTATTTCCAGAAGTGCTTTCTCTTCCACTTCGAAGAGGGTGGATACACCCTTGGAAAATATATGAAAAACAACCTCAGTTATTGTAGTTAAAAGATCTAGCCAGCTCGAAGGTGTTATATCCTCCTCTGAAGTTGTATGTAATTCTGTTAATGAACCACCTTGTATAAAATTTTTCAGCTCAGAAGGATATTCTGTAACTTTTTCACTTTCAGAGGAATGCTCCTGTGTTCTTTTTTGAAATAGCCAAGATAGTATCTTTGAAAGGTCATTTATAAGTTTATTAGATTGATCAAGATGTGAAATTAAGTCTGAACTAAGAGGGAATTTTTCGAAATAATTTTCCATGTTAGTGTTCATTTTATATCTCCCACAGACTTTTGTGTTTTTCAAGCTCCTTTTTCATGACATCTACTGAACTTTTTAAAAAACTACGCACTGTTTCTTCTTCAAATTTATATACTCTTTCGGCCAGAGTATTTATATCTATTTTGAAGACAAACAATTCCTTTTGTTCTGAAACACTCTTTTCAGGAACCGATCTTATCTCTATCCACTTATTGGTATCAAATTCTAAAATCTTATCCCGCATACGAAAACGCAGTATTGTCTCGAGGGGTTTTTCCACTGGTACTTTGTCTTTTATGTACTTCTCAAGCAAAAACTCTAGGCATCTCTGTTTTTCTAACTTTATCATCCAGTCAACTACAATACCACATCTGACAAATTGAGTGTTGAGCTCATTTTTAAAATAACAAAAAACCGTAGTAAATTTTTCAAAGAGATCCTCGTCAGGCAAGAGATTCTTTTTTTCTTCTTCCTGAGGGTTTTTGAAAATAAAGCTAAAATTATTTCCTGCTATTCGTAGTTTATACCTTAAATCTTTACTGTTCAGCTCTATCCTTGGAAAGTCGGATGGAACGTCTTCAGGAAGTGGTAATATCAATGGATCTCCGTTGAAGAGATGGGACAGAGTTGCATTAATAGAACTTGCAACTTTTAGTTTATCTGGAATTACTATCCCTGGACTAAAAAGAGCTATATAAACACTGTTTAATCTGATCTGATGGCTCATTTTAAGTTGTTTTGTTTTTCTGCATTTTGAACATTTTGGATTTATCTATAACACTTAATATTGTATTATATTCATCAAGTTAACTTGGTCAAGAACTTACAAAACTGTAACAAGAAAATTATAGTTTCAACCATAAAATGAACTGTTATCAAAATTTTTTATAATAGTGGATAAGATATGAACTTTCAATATCCAAGAAATTTCGTTCAAAATACTTTCAGATGAAGTTTTATTTTATTTGACTTTTATTGAAGAATTTATATACTATTCAAAAATAAATTCGTGCACTCCTTATGAAATATTAAGACTTTAGTATTGAGGTAGGTGATAACAAAGTTTAACAAACTTTCAGAAAAAAATCATGTCTAAACAACACATATTTTTCGTTTAAAAGGTATATCAACAGTTTTAGAAGTGATGGGTTATTAAGAATATAATGGATAAAGAGATAATAAGCAAACTTGAATATAAAGGAAAATGGTGGCTTCCTGATAATCCGGAAAAGCAGATTTCAGGTACACTTAAGATTATGCCTAATAAAGAAATTCTTTTGGAGTTGGAGGGTGTTTTTAAAGATATTGAGGAGATAACCAAGATATTAGAACCTAAAATTGAAATTATATTGGGTATTTCTTTAACTGAAGAAAACATTACTTTATACGAATGTTTTGGAATCAAATCAAATGTGAGTGTTTCAGTTTCAGGATTACAAATTTCTTCTTTATTCCGCGTTAATGAAGTCTTTATAGGTGTTCATTTTCAAAAAAGTGAAGATGTCAAATTTAAAGAACTATTCATTCGATACTTGTATTTGGATGAGTGGATTAATGTTTATGGATTTAATGTATCTTGCGATTCTGATGAAAAAGAAGTGATTGTAAAATACAAACAACCTTATCCTATTCAGGCAAGTATTGGTGAAGATTGTAAAATATCAATAGAGTTTGAACTTATTTCTTCTTCTATCATGCCAAAGGAAATAAACATTAAACAGAGAGCCTATGTAAGAGTAAAATATTCGACAGAAAAATCCCTAAATGAGTGTTGGGATATTGTACGGCGAATTCAAAATTTTTTGAGTTTTGGAGTTGGGGAACCAGTTTATTCGTTAGTTATTAAAGGAATGACTGAAGCGAATAAACAAACGGTAAATGGTAAATTCCACAACCCGCCAGTTGAAATATATCATCGTTCACTGGAAATTCCTAAAGCACGTAGAATGTTACTTCCATGTGATATGCTTTTTACTTTTAAAGACATTTCTGAAAAGTTTGAAATATTTCTGAAGAATTGGTTTGAAAAAGCCAATATATTAGAACCGGTTTATAATTTATATTTCCAGATGCTATATAATCCTCGGCTGCCTTTACAGCTTCAATTTTTAAGTTTAATTCAAGCTATAGAGGCTTATCACAGATGCAAATTCGAGGGAAAGTATCTTTCAGACGATGATTATAAACCAATATATGAAAAATTGACGGAATTTATTAACGGGTTACCTACAGAACATTCTTTTAAAGACGCATTGAAGAGTAAACTAAAATATAGTAATGAATATTCTTTACGAAAAAGATTAAAAGATCTATTTAAAAAGTATGAAGAAGTGGTAAGCACTTTTATTAAAAATAAAGATGATTTCATTGAGAAAATTATAAATACAAGAAATTATTTCGTACATTACGACGAAAATCTGAAGGAAAAAGCTGTTAATGGAAAAGAGCTTTATCATATAACTCAGCAGTTAAAAATTGTGACAGAGATTTGCTTACTTTCAGAGCTAGGTTTTGATTTTAAAGAAATTAAGAATTTATTATCACGGAATAGGAGGTGTTTGGTATGTGGTTTGGGAAACTTGACATATCAACTTTAGAAAGTTGGTTATGGGAAGCTGCTTGTAGTATTAGAGGGCCAATTGATGCTCCGAAATATAAAGACTATATAATTCCTCTAATTTTCTACAAAAGACTCTGCGATGTGTATGAAGATGAAATTAAAAGGCTTGCTGAAGAATTCGGAAGTGAAGAAATTGCAAAAAAGCTTGTATCGAAGGATAGAAAACTTATAAAGTTTTACATTCCAGAAGATTGTCTTTGGAGAAATATAAGAAAGATTACCACAGGAATAGGGGAGAAATTAACAGAAGCTTTAAGAAAAATTGCAAAGGAAAATCCAAAATTGCAAGGAGTTATAGATATTGTTGATTTTAATGCAACCCAAGCGGGAGAAAGAATAATAAGCGATGAGCATATCCATAAACTAATGCAAATTTTGAGTAAATACAGGCTCGGTTTAGAAGATGTTGAGCCCGATATTCTGGGAAGGGCTTATGAATACCTATTGAGAAAATTCGCAGAGGGTTCTGGTCAGTCTGCGGGTGAATTTTACACACCGAGAGAAGTTGGATTGTTAATGGCTTATTTACTCGATCCTGAGGAAGGGGAAGAAATTTATGACCCTGCTTGTGGTTCTGGAGGGTTACTTATAAAGTCTCAGCTTGTTCTCAAAGAGAAGAAAAAAGACATAAAAAAGCCCTTAAGGCTCTACGGACAGGAGATAAATCCCTTTACTTATGCAATGGCAAAGATGAATGCCTTCCTTCACGATATGGATGCTGACATCAGGGTTGGAGATACTATAAGAAATCCTAAGTTCGTTGAAGATAGCAAGGTTAAACAGTTTAAAAAGGTTGTTGCAAATCCGATGTGGAATCAGAAGTTTCCACAAAGTGTTTTTGAAAACGACCCTTACAACAGGTTCAGCTTTGGAATTCCTCCCTCAAATCAAAGTTCAGACTGGGGATGGATTCAGCACATGTTTGCGTCTTTAAAGGAGAATGGAAAGCTTGTTGTCGTCATAGATACTGGAGTCGTAACAAGAGGTTCAGGAAGTCAAGGAACTGACAGAGAAAAAGAAATAAGGAAAAAATTTGTGGAAAATGATCTAATTGAGGCGGTTATTTTGCTCACTGATAATTTATTCTACAATACAACTGCACCAGGCAACATAATCGTGATAAACAAGGCTAAAAAGCACAAGGGTGAAATTTTGCTTATAAACGCATCAAAGGAATTCGCAAAAGGAAGACCGAAAAATTATCTTACAGATGATAACATAAAGAAAATTTTGGATGTGTATTTTGAGTGGAAGGAAATAGAAGGATTTTCAAAGATTATAACGATAGAAGAAGCAAGAAAGAACGATTACAACTTAAGCCCTTCCCGCTATGTCTCTGTGGATGAAAAGGAGGAAATTCAACCAGTTGAGGACATACTTGTTGAGCTTGGAAAGGTTGAAGAGGAAAGGGAGAAGGTAGATAGAGAGCTAAGGGAAATATTAACAAAAATAGGTTTTGAGTGGTAAGGATGGGAACGGAAGAATTTACTAAAGATATAACACAAAAAAGGATTAAGGGAATATTGGAAGAGTTCATTGGGGGCAGAAGGAAGGGATAACTCTTAATCACATAATAGGTCAAATAAAGTCTGTAATAGAGAATAATATTTTGAGTGTTGATGAATGTCAAAAAATGATAGAGGAGATAAAGAGAGACATAAAAGCAAATAAACTTTTTCCTATTCTTTCTAAAGAAACAAAATTAGAGAGGCTAAATATTGTTGTAAGCAAACTTAGAGAACAAGAATGGTTGAAAGTGTGAAAGAAAACAACTTCAAACAAACAGAAATAGGATTGATTCCAGAGGATTGGGAAGTGGTGAGGTTAGGGGAGGTTACGAAAGTGGTGAGAGGTGTCTCTTGGAGGAAGACCGAAGCTAATAAGGAAGGAAAAGGAATACCAGTTTTAACCATTCCTAATGTAGAAAAAGGAAAAATAAACTTTGAATTTAATTATTTCCTAACGAAATCAGTAAGTAGGCAAAAACTACTTAACTTAAAAGATATTATTTTTGTAGCCTCAAGCGGAAGTATTGAAAATGTGGGAAGGAGTGCAATTTTAAAATATCTTCCTTTCGAAAGAATTGCTTTTGCTTCTTTCTTGTCTGTTTTAAGAGCAGAAACAAACAAAATTGTGCCTGAATTTCTTTACTTCTTAATCAACAGTAGATGGACAGATTTTACAAAGTTTGTTAAAAGAGCCGCAGATGGTAAATATAATTTTCAACTACGAGATTTTGAAAGAAATGCTTTAATCCCCCTTCCTCCTCTCCCCGAGCAACGCAAAATTGCCAAAGTTCTTGATAAAATTCAGCAGGCTATTGAGCTTCAGGACAGAATCATAGAGCAGGCTAAAAGGCTCAAAAAATCGCTCATGCAAAAGTTATTTACAGAAGGGCTTTACGGCGAGGAGCAAAAAAAGACAAAAATAGGATTGATTCCGAAGAGCTGGGAAGTTGTGAGATTGGGGGATGACGAAATCTTGAAAGAAACACAATATGGATTATCTGTTAGAGGAAAGAAGGAAGGCAAATATCCTATTTTACGAATGAATAATTTAGTAGAAGGTTTGATTTCAATTGATGATTTACAATTCGTGGATCTCGACGAGAAGACCTTTAGAAAATTTAAGTTAGAGAAAGGAGACATTTTATTTAATAGAACAAACAGCTTTGAGCTCGTTGGTAAAACCTCTATTTTTCATTTGGATGGGAATTTTGTTTTTGCATCTTATTTAATTAGGTTAAAGCTGAATAGCGAAATTATAGATCCTTTCTTTTTCAATTTTTATTTCAATTGGGATGTAACTCAACTTCGCCTTAAAGGTTTAGCCTCAAGAGGAGTAAGTCAAGCAAATATTAGCGCTACGAAATTAAAATCCTTCCTCATTCCTCTTCCCCCTCTTGAAGAACAAAAACAAATCGCCCACATATTAAGCATCGTTGATAGAAAAATAGAGGTTGAGCAGAAAAGAAAGCAGGTTTTAAAAGAGCTATTTAAAACGATGCTGCATAAATTAATGAGTGGGGAAATAAGGCTTAAAGAGGTGGAGGTATGAATAAAGAAATCCTCAATAGGATAAGAGAAAACAGAGATAAGATAAGAAGTTTTGGAGTCAAGAAAATAGGGATTTTTGGCTCATTTGTAAGAGGTGAGGAAAAAGAGGGAAGCGATATTGACATCATTGTTGAGTTTGAAGAAGGAAAGAAAAACTTTGACAACTTCATAAATCTCGCCTTTTTCCTTGAAGAACTTTTAAGTAGAAATGTCGACCTGCTTACTCCAGAAAGCATAAGTCCGTATATGAAGTCATACATAGAGAGTGAAGTTGTCTATGAAAGTGTTTAAGCCTTATTTGATGTACATCCTTGAAGAATGTGAATATCTTGAAAACAGTTCAAAAAGCTTGAAATTTGAGGAATTCTTAAAAGATGAAAATTTGAAAAGGGTATTTGTAAGGAGTTTGGAGATAATTGGTGAGGCTGTGAAAAACATACCGAAAAAGATAAGGGAAAAAATATTTAGAAGTTGAATAGAAAAGATTGCTGGAATGAGAGATGAGTTCATCTATAAGTACCTTGGTGTTGATTATAAAATCGTGTGGGATATTGTCTTAAACAAGATCCTCGAACTAAAAGGGAAAATAAAGGAGATAATAGAAAAAGAGGGTTGGAGAAAATAAGACTAATAACAGAGAAAAAGGATGTCCAAGACAGGGCGATAGATTACTTGCAGACAATAGGCTGGGAGTATATTCCACCCTCTGATCTTCAGGAGAAGAGAGGATACGATATTAAAGAGCCTTTCATCCTTGAAATTCTTGAGAAGAAACTTAAGGAACTTAATCCTGGAATAATAACTGATGAGAGCGTTCAGGATGTTATAAGAAGGCTAAGACTTATACCTTCCACGCTCACAGGAAATCAAGAATTTCTGGAATATTTGAGAGGTAAGAAGACTGTCTATGTTGAGAAAGAAAGGAGAGAAAGAAATTTTAAACTGATAGATTTTGAAAACATCGAAAACAATCATTTTGCCTTTACGAAAGAGTTTTGGTTTGAGGATAGAGAAAAAAGGAGAATGGATATTGTTTTATTCATAAACGGCATACCTATTTGTGATTTTCAGCTTAAAAGTCCAACAGTTTATGAGGCAGAAGAGGAGGCTTTTGAGCAAGTAAGAATTTATAACAATGCTCTGCCTGAGCTTTTCAAATATCTTCAGTTTTATGCAGTCTCAGAAGGAATAAGGCTTTTTTATGGCCCAACTTGGAGATATGAATCAAAAACTTTTTATAGATGGAAAGTTGAAAACGGATTTAATTTTGAAAAGTTAATAAAAACTTTTTTTAACAAAGAAGAAGTAATTGAAACTCTCCGCTCATACATAGTTTTCATGACAGTTGATGAAGAACTCCAGAAATACATCCTGAAACAGCATCAGAGAAGAGCAATAATAAAGATAATAAGAAGAGTTTTGGAGGAAAAGAAAAAAAAGGGCTTGATATGGCATACTCAAGGAGCTTATAAAACCCTTACAATGACTGTTTCTGCTGATGAACTGCGGAAATTACCTGAACTTGAAAATCCAACCATAATTGTTGTCGTTGACAGAATTGAATTAGAGCATCAAATTTACCAGAATTTTCAGGCTTATGGCTTCCCAAACGTTATTAAAGCTAAAAGCAAAAATCACCTGAGAGAATTACTTGAAAGCGATTACAGAGGTCTAATTATCACAACAATACACAAGTTCGAAGGAATGCCAAAGCATGCGAGTGAAAGGGATAACATTATCGTTCTCGTAGATGAAGCCCACAGAAGTCAAGAAGGGGATTTGGGAAATTACATGCGTGGAGCTTTGCTAAATGCTTATTACTTTGGATTTACAGGCACACCAATAGATAGGACGAAAGTCGGCAAAGGAACATTTGTGGCATTTGGTTATCCACCAGACGAGCCCTATCTTGATAAATACACCATCAATGAATCGATAGAGGAAGGAACTACCGTTCCCTTATACTATACACTTGTGAAAACAGAGCCTCATGTTGATAAGAAAACTTTAGAGGAGGAATTTTTCAGGATTGTTGAAGAAGAAGGAATTGTGAGCATTGAAGGAATAAATAGAATTATAGAAAAAGCGGAGAAACTAAAAGCAGTGTTAAAAGCAAGAGATAGGATTGATAAGGTAGCAAGACACATTGCTGAGCATTACAAAAAATTTGTCGAACCTCTTGGATTTAAGGCTTTCATAGTCGCAGTAGATAGAGAAGCATGTGCGCTTTACAAGGAAGCAATTGACAAATATTTGCCAGAGGAATACACAAGGGTTGTATATACACCTTATTATAGAGATAATGAATTATTGAGGAAATACCACATTTCTGATGAGGAAGAAAAAAGAATAAGGAAAGATTTTAAATCTCCTGATAAATTGCCAAAGATTCTTATTGTTACGGAGAAGCTACTTACCGGATATGATGCCCCGATTCTTTATGTCATGTATCTTGATAAACCCTTAAAAGACCATACCTTGCTTCAAGCCATAGCAAGGATAAATAGGCCCTATGCTGGAAAAAGTTGCGGATTGGTGATGGATTATATAGGGATATTTGATAACTTACAAAGAGCCCTTGCTTTTTACTCAAAAGATGTAGAAGCTGGCCTTATTGATTTTGAGAAGTTGAAAGAGAGATTCAGAGATTTAATGGGAAGTGTTGATAAAATTTTAAAAGAAATGGATTTAGAAGAAGAATCAAAGAGGATTCAGAACATAATCGATTACTTTTTTGAGGAAGAGAAACGAAAAGAATTTATAAAGACTTTCAAGCAAATTCAGGAAATATATGAGATTTTATCTCCTGATGAGTTTTTAAGAGATTATATTGAAAAATACAAGCTACTTGTGCAAATTTATGAGATAATCTATCAAACCTATAATCCTGAGGCTGAGAAAAGGAAGATAAGGAGAGATATCTTAAAAAAGACAGAGAATTTGATAAAAGAAAATGTTGAACTTCTGCACATTGTGGATAATCTTCCTCTTTATGAGATAAACGAAGACATTGCGCACACGATTAAAGCGGACAAAATTTCTCAAAGAGTAAAGATTGCAAGCCTTTATAAAAGTATAAAAATGCATGTTGAAAATAAAAGAAAAGATAGTCCTTATTTAGTTTCGATTGCTGAAAAAGTTGAGGAAATAATCTCACAGCTTAGGGAAAGACAAAGAAGCGTTGAATCTGCATTAGAAGAGCTTACAAGAATAGCAGAAGACATAGCAAAGGCTGAAGAGGAGCAAAAGAAGTCAGGACTTAACAAAGAAGAATTTAGTTACTTTTGGACGTTAAGGAAGTATGGTGTAAAAGATCCTGAAAAAACTTCTAAGGATATTTCTAGCATAATTGCCGAGAAAAAATACTGGATTTTTAATGAAAGTGTTGAGCGAGAATTGCGAAAAGAGCTTTACAAAAAGCTGTTAGGTTATAGTAGTGATGTTGAGAAATTGACCGATATAATTAATGAACTTCTTCGTATTAATAAAAGCATAAGAGGGGAGCCATGACAAAAATTACACGAAAAGATATATTGGATCTTTGTAAAAAATGGCAAAAGGAATTAAAAGTTGATGTAAAACGGGTCCAAATAAGAGGAATGAAAAATAAGTGGGGGTCTTGTTCATCAAAGGGTGTTCTTACACTTAACAAAGAATTGCTAAGCCTACCACTTAAATATGCTGAGTATGTTATAGTTCATGAACTTCTACATAGGATTGTTCCGAATCATGGACGAACATTTAAAACTTTGCTTTATGTCTATCTCCCAAATTGGGAAGAATTGCATGAATATTTGAAATATGTCCAAAAAGAATAAAATTCATAAAGAGAACAAGCACTCCGGGACAAAATTTATTGCTTTACCTCTGTGATAGTGAATAGATAATTTACCTTCACCTCATTCAAATTAGTTCGCAGAATTTTACAGAGGATAGTAAAGGTTTTATTCTTTAAGGATTCCGATAATACTTTAGAATATTCTTGTGATTAGAGTCTGTCTAAATTAGACTTTTGGTCTAAACTAAAAATAGTTAATAAAAGTCGCCGTAAGAAAGATGACCTAAAGAAATTTTTATATGTTTAAATTTTTGAATACAGTTCTAGTTTTCCAAGGTTTCTTTACCTTCCTGAAGTAATCAGCTTTAACTTTAGGCGGAAGAGTATCGCCAAAATAAACTTTTATTATTATTTTTTTATTTAAAACTTTTTAATTTCTTTTGAAGTTAGTTCACCTTCAACTTCCAGAATTTTGTATCAAAAAATTTTAATTTCTTGGTAGTTTTTTAAAAATCATTGAAGAATCTGATTTTTTTCATTAAGTTTTCTTCATATTTACATAAGCCTTTTAATAGATTTATAAGCCTTTTAATAGATTTTTAGTTTCTCATGTTTTTGTATAAGCTGTAATATTAGGGTATAGCGTTCTACCAAAGTCCGAAATTTCAACGTGATGGGAACTGTGATAGGCTACCAAACAATATAAGTTCCTTCCCTAAGTCCGACAGAAGTTAAAAAGGAAAAGATTTTATTTATGTTCTTTCTTTTTCTTCCGGATTTATTATTTTCATTCTGGAACAACAACTCCGAGGAAAACACCCTTTGAACTTTCCATAGCTTATTGTTCTCATCTTTTAACTTTAATTCCATAAAACAATTTCATTGTAAAATTAATTTTTTACTATCTCTTCGGGTTTCCCCGTTAAACTAACCAAACACCGTCTTTTATCAGACGGTAATTAGAGATTTACCTTTTACACCCTTCACTTACACTCATCTTTTCTAATTTGGATAAAATTTCTTCTTCATTCATAATTCTTCACCTCTGGCAATTGTAGTTAACTTTTCAAGATATACGAAGCTTCGCCATAAGATAAAATTTGGGCAAGTGAGCCACATATCCTCCTATTAAGTGACCCAAAGGGCAAGGTGTGAACACCACAGAGTATCCGCTATCGCTGTAGTCCTCGATTTTATTATCTGTTTTTCATCCAGTTTTTTGCTTTATCAATGATAATAATAACATAACCGTATCTTTGTTTGTCACCTCTTCCACATTAAGATACGGCGTGATCCACAGTTCTGAGGTTTTTCAATTTCCACATTTAAAACACTCTTTTCAGCTCTTCTTTAGGAAATATCAGCGTTCTTTAAATGTCTATGAGATAGTAGTAAAGCACTCGTATACAACATAAATAGAACATTGAAATTCCTGATCTTTCCTTTCATCATATACATAGCCATCTTCTCCAAGTTTGTCAAAAAAAGGATCTCCACAAAGCTAATGTGTATCAATTATTTCTCTATATCGCCGGTCAACTTATTGCCAAATTTTCTTAAATCTTCCAAGACATCTTCTATATGTTGCTGACTTCCTATGCCAAAGTCGGACTCTTTGAGTTGCATCGATTTTGTTTCATCCCCTATTTTTCTAAGTCTATCCAACATATACGCTTCTGCAGCTGTAACCCGGGCTCGCTTTATTATATCGTACTTTTCTAGATTTTTATCTGTGAAAATGTTACTTAATTTACCGCCTTTTTTGCCCAAATTCTCTAAAATCTTTTCAGCAACCCGTGGAGCCGCAAAGAAAGCCATAGTCCAGGCACGCTCAGTATTTTTATCAATATTTTTCACATCAAAGCCAATGCTTTTTGCAGCTCTAATAAAAGCATCTTTAGCCATCTCAATACGTGCTGCATAAGCCTCTATCATACGATTTGCAGGAACTAATGCTGGTTGTACCACATTTCCTCTTTCATTTTCTACCGGGTCAGCCTGTCGATAGGGAAAATTTCGGGGCAAATATCCTTCTCTCATAAGTTTTGGTGCATTCTCCCCAAAATTATCCAAACCTCCACTATAATAGGTATGCACAGGCGTGGATTTCCATGAAAATGCATTAGATCCACTCTCACGAAACGCTATAGCCAAGACTAGAGGCACATCTAGATGTCTAGGGGGATCTAACTTACTAAACTGGTTTTCTACTCTATCCAGTTGCTTGCATACACTTTTTTTAATGTTTTCATCTTGAAGTTTCTCCTGTAGTTTTTCTACCATTATCTGATTTCCCTCCTCTGGGTACCATCGAGTTATGTCAATACGACGACCATCAACATTCCATCCACCAATAATTTCACGATTTCCTCTAATAGGAATTCCAAATTGAAGGCGTACAATGTCAGCCATACTTTGTAGTTGTTCCCTAAAATCTTGAGGGGAAAATAGACATTCAGGTGAATCTGCAGTATATACCCCCTCCTCTTCTAAGTTATTTGCAGCCCCTTCGCTTGCTTTAATCTTATCTTCTGTCTTCTCTTGTGTTTCATCAATCTCAGGCATTTCTTTATTACTCATTTACTCTTACCCCCTATTTAAAAATGCTTCTTTCACCCAAATTTAGAAAAACTATGTTTTTCTTATCTTACACTTACAAGCTGTCTCCCACTGCCCGGTGATGCACCATGTGGAGCGTGACTCTCCAATTTATTCGCAGCCGCTTGATTAGCAGCATCGGTATAATCACCTTTATATGGATTGTCCGAGGGAGGGTTGTTTATCTCCGGAGGGGAAACTAAAGACCCCTCCAACTTGTTTGCAGCTTTCTCGCTTGCTTTATCTCTCTCCTATCTTTTCTTGTGTTTCATAAGTCTCAGGCGTTTCCTTGTTCTCCATAGCCTTCATTTTATCACCTCTATCCTAAAAATTTAAAAACAAATTTACCATGCTGGTAACGATCTTTTCCCTCAGAAATTGATCAAGATACGGCATTGTTTCGCTCTTTTGAATCGCAAAACAAACTGCTATTTTACCCTTTATTTCTGATGGTACACTATCGGATATTGTCCTTCTTACAGCAATCTTGCATACCTCTCCCAGCTTTTTCCACATATCATCGCCAGAATAATTAGCTATCGTATTTACGAAATTTCTATCCAGTCTTGCATCACTTAGTAGAGGCTCAACATTGTATCTGTATAGACAATAACCATCAGGGCAAACCTTTTCACAGCCTGAGAAGGGATTATAGTATCGTTTGCATAGCTCTTTATACCTTTGACTGAACGATTTTACCCGATCTCTTTCTTCCTCCGTAAGAGGTAACTTCAAGGAAGAATTTTTATATCTCTTAAGAGCAATATCATATAACAGAGACAAAAACTCTTTTTTCAGTCTATCCACATCGTCATATTTCCATCCATATTGTTGTCCTTTATTCTCAAAGTAGTAATCTGTGCCACTTATTAAACTGCATAAAACAACTCCCGATTCACGTCCGCTGCTTTTCCTGAGCTTGTTGATTGTTTGGAGGAGTTGAGGAAATTCTTCGCTGACTGTGGCATCGCTCATTACAACAGAGATGATATAGCGGGATAAGGTCTCCATAAACTCGGCATTTTCCACAATGTACTGTGCTTCTTTTCTGTATTTGCAAATGTTCGTACAATAAATCGGGCAGACATCAAAAGGCAAAAATACATCTATCATCTCTTCTCTTATACTTTTCATTACTTCACCTATAATACGGTTTTCTTCAGTCTTATCAAGATTCTTGGATTCTATCTTGCTATACGGAACTTTAATGAGAATAGGGTTATCATCTCCCTCACTATAAACCGCAGCTTCTCCCACATTTAAAGATGCGATGTATCGTTTCTGATCTTTATTCATATTCATAGCTTTTCCTACAATAACCCTGTCATCCTCTGCAACAATCCGATGCATTACCTTAAGATTTGTATTTTTAATAATATCAGGAGCAAGTTTGGAAGGGATCTGTTCGGCAATCAAAAATCCTTCTCCATAAGCCCGAATTTCAGAAAGTATGTTACAAAAAGTTTCCACAGCTTTACCCCTCATATTTGCCACTTCCGTATCCAAGATTGTAGGAACATTTTTAAATAATCTGTGGGCTTCTTCAACAACAGTGACATGCCTTAATTTTACGCCCTCCTTTAAACCTTGTGATACGTAGTACTCGTATAGAAACATCAACAAAAGCCCTATCAGAAATGCTTTCTCATCGTCATCGCCTATTTGTTCAAGTTCAATAATTGTGGGTTTTTTAAGCAGTCTCTCAATGGGGATGGATTTTTTTGTATCAAGCATTAAACCCTTGCCACCAATACGTAAGCTGTTTATTCGTGTTTTTAAGGCAGCTTTCACATCCATCGTAATTTTTGCCTCATATCCAAGTCTGTCAACAACTTCATCAATTTTCCTATATAAATCAGTTAAAGTTGGTTGAGCATTCCTGTGAAAGCCACGTTCATTTTCATTAGTTACTAAATCCCATCCTTTATCTTCATATATCTCATGGATACATCGTTCCAAGACATAAGGCATAGGTGCATACATTATGAAACTCGCATTGAAGACCGACTTTAAGTGGTCGATGTGAGTCTGAACTGAAACGCCAGGCATTATCTCAAAGGGATTTAATCGGAAAGGAGAAACAGTATCGTCACCGAGTGTAAATACTTGTAAATCCTCTCCCATCTCACTCTGCAGTAGCTTTCTGTACTCAGTTTTTGCAGGCTCTATCACCATAAATGGGATTCCCATTTGCCAAATCTGTCTGAGCAGGTGAAAGATTGTATTCGTCTTCCCGCTACCTGTTGCGCCAACGATCAAACCATGTCGATTGAGGTGTTTGAGCTCAATCTGGTATTTGTATCCCATCCTGTTTCCTCTGTCTATAATCTCACCGATCTCAATTGCACTACTTTTCCCTTTATAATGAGAAGCTACATCAAAACGAGCATCATCTCTTACAAAGTAGCCAGGCATTTCCACCGTAGGTAAGTGCACTAAGGAAGTAAGTTCTTTTGAGTTTAATATACTGAGGTATTTGAAGGGATACTGTACCTGCCCAGGAGATTGAGGAGCTGGTGTGATTATCTGGGCAAATTGACAGATCTTCTCCTTTAAGTTATGACATTCCAGGACTCGGACAGGGTCTGGGTAGGATTCCTCACCTCCAAAAACAGATTTAACAATAGCTTTGGCGTGATTAAAGGCTCTAACATCTTGGGATAGAAAATATACTGCTGTATGCCACATACCTTGTGTTTTGCCTATCTCTATTTTTTTCAGAAAAACATCAAGCAGTTTTTTGTACTTTTCGGCTATCGGACTTTGCATAGTAGCGCTTCTTTCTGCATCCTCTATAATACGTAGCTCATTAAGAGTAGAGTTATACAGCTTAACAATATCTTGCTCATCAATTGGTGTGGCAATGAGAAAGTATGCCCACCTGGTACCATACATACCTCGAATCAATCTCTCAATCTGCTCAACCCCCACCTCCTCGCTACCAACCTTAACTGTTGGGGTGCCAATCATTATTCCTGCGTAATTCAGATTTTTCATCATATCTTGTAAAGTGAGTTCCTCTTTTTGCAGGTCTATTCCAGGGTAGGCACTTTGGAGAGTTGTAGTTAGCGTTGATAAGTTTTCATGTGTTTGAAGAGCTTTATCATGACGCTTAATTTGATAGGTTCCAATAAACAGGTTGATTTTAGATGTTTCGTTAATGATTAGATAAATTAAAGGTATTTTCTCTCCATAAAGGCCAGCAATAACATCTTCCATTAGATAGCGTAATGAAACAATCTTCTCTTTATATTGCTCCCAAGAGCGTGAAATCCCACTGATTTTTACAAAACTAATACTGTCAGCATCTGGTATGAGAAAATCCATAGGTGCATCTTCCACCCTGCCCTGCAGTTGATCCAGATAGTCACGCTCAAGATACCCTATGTGTTTTGTCGAAAAACTCGCCATTTTACCCCCTCATTTTTTTAGAGCTGAGACAATGAGAATTATTATAAAAGAGATAATTGCTAGAATGGTGAAAAACATTGCAAATCTTGTGAATGGCCCTGTACCAGGTTCCTCTGTTATTCCTGCAAATACACCAAATATAATGAAAAGGCAGATGAAAATGAAGGGGATTACTAACCACAAGTCAGTTTTTCGGGTTCTTATATATGATTTAGTTCTTATATTATAGATGCTTTCTGCATTTAGTAATCCATTACTGTCTATTTTACCTACAACCTCTACTTCATCTCCATCAGCTAAATTTCCCTTAATGTATCCCTCCATTGTAACGGGTACATAATCTATAACATTTCCCTCGTTATCTATTCGCTCAATTCTAAAAGTCAGGACATCAAAATATTCTTTTTCTTTTCTCCAGTTTACATTTCTTGCTATGCCACGAAAAGCCTTTTTACCTTCCATCGTCATTACCTCCGATTTTTACAGAATATTTGTTTAACATATTCGAGCTATACAAAGTTTTGCGATAGCAAATTTGGGCGAACGGAGTGAGCCGTATAACCATGTCATTTGCTTCGTTAGATTCGAACCTTGAAGAGGCAAAAAGTTGGCGTCGGCGAACTATGAATGATGAACTCATTTTTTCATTACTTCTGTGATTTTCTCAATTAATTTTTCTTCTTCCAATTTATTAATTTCATTTAAAACTTGAAAAAATGTTTTTGATTTAATAGAAATTAATTCTAAAATTTCATCAGCAGTTAAATTTGTTAACAAAATCATTTTAATCAAGTCATCTATTTCTTTTATACTTTTTTCTTTCTTTTGTGGAATTAAAAAATTCTTTGGGCAGTCTTTAAAAAACAATCCTCTTTCATTGAAGCTTAAAACACCAACTCTATTTTCATGTGTATAAAATGGTGCACAAATAAAACCTTTATCATAGTTTCCTCCTTCAATGTATCCTTCTTTGACATTTGAAGGATATGATCCCTTTTCGTATAACGAGTATCCTAAAAGCTGGATAATACCGCTTGAAGGTTGATCAGATTCCACTTCTATAACAATTGATTTGTCCTCATTATCTAAATCTCTTATGTCATCCTTTATTTTTCCAAAAATTCTCAGCATGGAAAGTTCATACAGAGTAGCTCCATTATCCACTATTCCAGATTCTCTCAATTTTCTTAATAGTGGAGTTTTCCAACAAGTAACATCAGGAACTCTAACACCCGTAAAGGGTACTAAAACAGTAGTTAAATAACCCAATTTTCGAAAATAAAAGAGAGATATAAATTTACCAACATTTTCTTCAATTTTTCCATATAAAGGAATAAACAAGACTTTCGTTAGATCGTATCCTTTTTCTTCAAGCTCTTTTTTTATTTTATATATTTGTTGGTTGTGTCTTCTTCTGAGATAACTTTCTGTATCCCATCTACTTGTTTTTCCAAAATCAATAAATTTGACAAACATTTTTTCTTGCAAGATATCTTTATTTTCGTCCCAATGATCAAGAAAAGTTCTACATAAGAAAGGTAATCTTACTGGATATTCATTTTCACCTATCTCTTCTTCCCAAGAGTAAGAAATCTTAAATGGGGAAGGATAAACATCTTCACTGTATTGAAGATGAGCAAGAATTAGAACTTTCATTTTAGGATCATTCACTTCTAAATCAACATCGTCATTAAATACCGGTTTGATACCCCATAGCATGTTCTTTTCTATCATTTCAGAAAAGATCACCTTTAGCGTATTAATGATATCGCTCATTTTCTCACCATAATTTTTAATCCTTACATCATTTATAAATTTATGAGCCCACGTCAATTGCAACTAACTTTGGTATATCCGAACTATTCAAATATGTTATTAATTTAGAAAAACATGAGAACTTTTCGCATATACCTATTTTTATTCCACTCATATTTCAACTTCAGCTAAAAAGGTATTTTGATTTTTTACTAGCGGGGCTTCACTATCTTAACATTTATTGTCTTTTTAAGGATCGTTCCAAAAAAGTCTTTATTACAAATTTAAAACTTTTTTATATTTTTATATAGCAAAAAGAAAACGAAAAGTCAAGTTTTTTTAAATTTTGGGCGCATTTTCAAAAATATTGAAGAACGAAAAAAGATAAATTATAATGTAGTATAATTCGCAAAAGGAGGAAGTAAGCTAGGTGAAAATTTATGAACCAAGCCCTTGGTGGGCTTATCCTCCACGTAAAAGAAAATTAAAGTGGTATGCAAGTAAATTGTGTTCTGAGCTTTTAAGAAAAGATCAAATAACTCAAGAAGACATAAATAAGTTTTGGAAGGAAATAGAAAAAATACAGAAACAAAAGAAATTTCACTGGCAAAGAGAATATTTAAAGCAAGAAGCAAAAGAATGTTTGAGGCAGGTATTAGCCAATTATCAATATGATCCTCAAAATAAATGTTATATTAAAGTTTGAAAAAACTCAAGCAAATTTTTTCAGATCTGACTACCCATTTAGGAAATGGCTTCCGGGGTGAGAATTTTAGTACAATTACTGCTTTCATCTGTTCTCTCCTTTTTGCTTTTGTTTATTGAGTATAAGTATACCACATTTTTTTCTGTTATTTTCCAAGATTCTGATATATAACATCTGATTAAAAACCTTACTATTTTTCCACACGTGAAAATTTTTAAAAATAAAACGTAGGAAAAGGTTTCTGAAAATTCATCAAGTGGAGGTAAACTATATGTCACCGAAACCTGAACCTCAAAAACCTGCTGAAGATTTGCTTATGCTTTCCCTTTTCAAATTGACGCATTTCCTTCCCCTCTTTCAGAAAAAACACTACCTCTGCGACAGGGACGGGGAGGTATGGGTTTTTGGAGAAAGACTTGATAACGGTGCCTATCCCAGGTACACACTCAGTGGGCATACCATTTTATCCAGTCCGGCTGTGTCAAAACACAAGGCAAACCTTTTCGTAAGGTTCACATGCATAAGCTAAACCGAAAACCTGGTGGATGTGTTTATTGAGGACATAGTTACGACAAAAAGAGGTGCACATATCGGCACCTGGATGATGAATAGATTCATTGAGTTTTTACGAATCTGCAGTCATGCGGTAAAAATATACAGGGTCTGGGGAGATTTCTGTCCCGAGAGTGAGGAAATGACCCCGGTGCTGGAAAGATTTTTCAGCAGACATGGTTTTAACTTCTCAATCAGGCAATACACTCACGGAGATAGAGTTATTGAAAGAAGAACAATCATAGCCGGGATACATGAACTCCACCTGGTTCCCGTGGAGGATATCGTTGAGATTGATATTGAAAAACTTCTGAGAGAATATTTTTCCAGAAACCTCTGAGAGAGGAGGGGGAAATACCCCCTCCTCTTTTCAGATTAGAATATCATACCAAGGCTTGTGGCAATATCAGGTGCCTTAATTAAAATTGCTCCACCAACAAGGCTTAAGATAGCAGGAGTGATCCTTCCCATTACAAGGCAGGCAGTTCCAAAAATCAGGGCTGCTACTCCTCCAACGAAGCCAACAGGACCATTTAGCAGCTGGTTAACCACAACATCATAAAGCTCACCGGCAGTTCCTGTGGTATCTCCGGTGTAAGCTATTGCGGTGCCGGTGAGTAATACAACAAGTGCAAAGATGAGAACAGGTAAAATACGTTTTAGCATACCACCACCTCCCTTTTAGAATTTTTTTTAAATTTTTAAAAAGGCACACCGGTAAGGACCATTTGAGAAAGGGTGGGAGAAAATTGATTAATTTTTTGTCCTTCAGGAAGTTTTCTTCAGGTGGAAAGAAATATGAGCTCAGGGCTGTCACCAGGGGGGTTCTTCAGGCGGTTGAGACAAACGTAAACGTTGTGGTTGATGTTGTCGAACTTTCGGAAAAAGATTTTCGTGTGGAACTACCGTCTGCTGCATGCAGTCACCTGGAAAGGTTTTCAGGTGGTGAAAACAGGTTTGTCATTTACGTGAAACCCGACAGACACTACGCTTATTTTTCTATCGAGGTCAGGGCTTTTCTCAGGGCGGTGACCAGTACAGGAACCCTCATTTTTGAGGTGAAAAGCCGCGGGGACAGGAAAAAATTGAAAAGGCTGAAGGACTTTCTCATGAAGGAAGTTCTCAGCAAGCAATCAGGTTTTGAAGAACCCGGTAGAGAGGGTGAGACGGGAAAAGATGTTCAGCATGATAGGGGGCAGGATTTTTACGGTCTGCCCCAGGCCCTTGTATGTGATCTTCTTTCACACTACACGCAGAGGCTGAAGGACGAGGTTTTTCAGAAAAAAGTCAGGTTCAGTATATTTCTATTTATGATCATCTTTTTTGTTCTCTCAGGTATACTTTTCAATCTTATCAGCCAGTTTCTGGTGGAATATCACATCAGGCAGTTAATTTCAGGTTACGAAAAGGCTCACGATGCTAAGGTTTTTTACTTCATACACAGAAAAAGGAGCCTTGGTATATTCGGAATATCCCTGTATGAATACCTTGAGGTTTACGATGCTCACAGGTTTCTTAGGGACTTAAAATCCACTGGAGGGAAATCCTCCGTGCCGGTTCGAGTCTAGCCCGGGCATTTTTCGATTAGATCTTATTAAGTTTTACATTTCAAGACACACCACACACATTTGCCAAAACCACACACTTTTCTGTGTGGTTTTGGTATACAGGCAGTGTAGTTTGTTTTGTATGTATATACATTTTATAAAAATTTTCTTCATATTGATTTTTCGGAAAAATTCTAATAGTTTTTTAAAAATATTCTTCATACATACATATTTCTAAAATGAAATTTTAGCATATACACAAATAAAAAAAAGACGCAGGTGGACTCTTTGAAAAGGATCAAAAACTTTGACGAATGTGTTTAATATATTTCATAGAGACAACCGGACTGGTAAGTTTATATTACAAAGAATAAAAGGAGGTGGCGGGGAAAGTGGGTAGAAGAGGGAGACCTCCCAAGCTTTCCAAACTTCCACCTGATTCTATCGCTGATCTCAAGAAGCTCATAAAACTTATTGAAATGCCCGGGTCACGAAAAGTTCAAAGAAACTGAAGAAAAGAGAACCTCGTATAGGATTTAATCTGCAGATTCCTGATACACTTTATCACCAGCTCGGGATGTATATTCGATATTATGCTGATCCGGGAGAAACAAAAACTTCAATAATTTGAGTAGGTCTTGAGAAAGAGCTCCGCGAAAGATATATGAAAAAATTGCCCCAGCAAATGGGAGAATAACAAAAAGAAGAACAACAAAGTTCTTGATCAAAATGCCAGCAGTAGTTACTTAAAAATCTTTCCGCTTTTCTTTTCTACCTTTCAAAACCTATTATTTCCTCTTTTTTCTGTCAGAAAGAATACCAGAGGTCAAAATGCTTTCAATTTTTAACAGTGGCGGGCAGGAGTTACTTTACATTTCCATTACAAATCACCACATTATTCCTCATTGCTTTTACATCACTTTATATTATTTCCTATCCTACTCTCCTGCCCGCCATCTGGTTAAATTTTACCAGCTTTAATATTAGCAGTCAAATCTGATTTTTTTAGATGATTATCAAAACCATTTCCATTGTGTCAAATATGAGGGTTGAATATGGGGAAACTGAATTAAACTACGTGAAAGGGGGTGGTTTTCATGAGCAGCTTTTTGAATTGAGGGCCTCTTTTGAAGAAAGGTAAGGTAAAAAGTCTTCGCTCCCGGGAGGCCCTTTAAACAGTAGCGTGAAGTGACGTTATGTAAAAACCTTACCTTTCCCGGCCAGAATTCCGGGGTTCTGGCTGGGATTTTTTTAGTATGTCTTGTTACTTTATTTTTCCGGAAAAATACGTATCTGATTTTTTATTCGACTGCTTCTTTCAATTTTTTTCCTGGTACAAACTTAACAACTTTTTGCAGGTATGACAAGTTCTTCACCTGTTCTCGAATTTCTTCCTTTTCTTTCTTTTCTGTTAGTCACTTTGAAAGTTCCAAAACCAACTAGTCTTACTTCCTCGTTGTTTTTAAGATCTTCTTTTACAGCTTCGAAAAAGCATTAAGACAATTTTTAGCGTTTAGCTTTGTAGTTTGAGCTTTTTCAGCAATTATCTTAATAAGTTCTGCTTTATCCATTATTTCCCTCCTTTTGAGATTTTTTCTAATTTCGCTCATTCTTTTCTATTACTTAAAAATAAAGATAAGCAATAACATCTCGAAATCAAGTAATTACAATAATTATAAAAAATGAAGTAAATTAACTTTGCCAAGATTAATCATGATATCTATGGATAAGGAGTGGTTTTATGTAAAGGTAGTCAATAATAACTTTAATATTTTTTTTAAATTAAATTTGAAAAAATAAAAAGACTTACACATTACGATTACAGAAATGAGAGGTGTCTATCTAACTGTGTAAATTTTAAGTATTAAATGTTAAAATAGACAAATTACAAAAAAGAGGGTGAACACCCCCCGCAAAAAAGGACAGTAAAGCTGCCCTTATTTTAAGCTAAATTATTTCAGCATATGTTTTCTTACTTTACGGATACTGTAAACATCTTCTTTTTCAAAATCAAGAATCAATTGCCATTTTTGGAAAGTATTTGGAAAGTAGAAACTCCTATGATTACTTCTTCAGTAACAATCTCATCTGGGATAACAAGAAATTCATCTGAAAGTCTGTCTCCGTCAAGATAAAAATCAAGAATGGCCCTTTTATTCACTACTAACTCCTCTCTTCCTTTAGCTGTCTCAAATCTAAAGGGCTTCGGAAGCCTAAGTATTACTTCTAATTCTTTAGCCAAAGACTCTTTAATAAAAGACACGCTTGCACCACTATCAAAAAGAGCCTCTATCTCCTTTTCTCCTTTAGATTCTCAAGTCTTATCCTTTTTACAACTACACCTTTTTTCTCCTATTATTTATTTTAAATAAAAATAGAAAAAATAAAACTACTAGTGTAAAAATTAGAAATTTTTGTATATATAATATGTTTAAAAATGAAAGAAAAGCACTTACGAAGTGCACTTTCAAAGTGCGAAAAGGTAGGGTTTATGAAGGTTTGGGATTAGTTTTAGTTTAGTGTTTTAGGGCCACCAAGTGGTTACTTGGTTAATGATGTGAATTAAGTGTTCTAAGGATTTAGTGCCTCCTAATTCAGCTATAAGGGGAGATAAAGCTCCGAGATCACTTAGCATATCAGCACGGGTTCTTTTAGCAAGAAAATGAAGAGTTTCACACCATTTATTATAAACCTCTTTTCTGGCTCTCTTTGCCCAACTTGCAAGGTAAGGGGCTATATTAGCAAGGGCCTTGGCTTGAAAATCTCCCCATTCAATTTTTCTTATTATATCTAAAGCTTCATCGATGTATCCGAATTTGGCAAGATAAAGTACTATATTATGCTGAGATTTAGCAAGATAAGGTGCTATATTAGTAAGAGCTTTTGCTCGATCATACTCATCTCGATCATACTCATCTTTAATTTCTCTTGCTACATCTTCAATTTCTTTTACTACATTTAGAGCTTCATCAACATATCCTAATTTAGCAAAATAAAGTACTATATTAGCAAGGGCTTTAGCTTGAAAATCTTCATCTTCAATTTCTCTTGCTATATCAAGAGCTTCATCAAGTATTTCTCTACGCTTTGGTTCAGAAAGATAAGATGCTATATTAGCAAGGGCTTTGGCTCGATAATATCCCCATTCAATTTTTCTTATCACATTTAGAGCCTCCTTAATATTTCCTGATTTAGCAAGATAAGGTACTATATTAGCAAGGGCTTTAGCTTGAAAATCTTCATCTTCAATTTCTCTTGCTATATCAAGAGCTTCATCAAGTATTTCTCTACGCTTTGGTTCAGAAAGATAAGATGCTATATTAGCAAGGGCGTAAGCCCGCTTATATCTATCTTCAATTTTTCTTACTACATTTAGAGCTTCGTTAAATAATTCTTTGCATTTTGATTCAGGGAAATAAGGTGCTATCTTAACAAGGACTTCAGCTCGAAAATCTTCCCATTCAATTTCTTTTATTACATTTATAGCTTTATTAATATTTCCTGATTTAGCAAGATAAAATGCTATATTAGCAAGAGCTTTTGCTCGATCACTCTCCCGATCAATTTTTCTTACTAAATTTATAGCTTTATTAATATTTCCTGATTTAGCAAGATAAAATGCTATATTAGCAAGAGCTTTTGCTCGATCACTCTCCCGATCAATTTTTCTTACTAAATTTATAGCTTTATTAAGTATTTCTTTTCGTTTTGTTTCATCAAGATAAGGTGCTATATTAGCAAGAGCTTTTGCTCGATCACTCTCCCGATCAATTTTTCTTACTAAATTTATAGCTTTATTAAGTATTTCTTTTCGTTTTGTTTCATCAAGATAAGGTGCTATATTAGCAAGAGCTTCTGCTCGATAATACTCATCATCAATTTTTCTTACTAAATTTATAGCTTCATTAAGTATTTCTTTTCGTTTTGTTTCATCAAGATAAGGTGCTATATTAGCAAAAGCTTTTGCTCGATAATACTCATTTTCAATTTTTCTTACTAAATTTATAGCTTCATTAATATTTCCTGATTTAGCAAGATAAAATGCTATATTAGCAAGAGCTTTTGCTCGATCACTCTCCCAATCAATTTCTCTTACTAAATTTATAGCTTTATTAATATTTCCTAATTTAGCAAGATAAAATGCTATATTAGCAAAAGCTTCTGCTCGATAATACTCATTTTCAATTTTTCTTACTAAATTTATAGCTTTATTAAGTATTTCTTTTTGTTTTGTTTCATCAAGATAAGGTGCTATATTAGCAAAAGCTTCTGCTCGATAATACTCATCATCAATTTTTCTTACTAAATTTATAGCTTCATTAATATTTCCTGATTTAGCAAGATAAGGTGCTATATTAGCAAGAGCTTTTGCTTGAACACTCTCCCAATCAATTTCTCTTACTAAATTTATAGCTTCATTAATATTTCCTGATTTAGCAAGATAAGGTGCTATATTAGCAAAAGCTTTTGCTCGATAATACTCATTTTCAATTTTTCTTACTAAATTTATAGCTTCATCAAGTATTTCTTTTCGTTTTGTTTCATCAAGATAAGGTGCTATATTAGCAAAAGCTTCTGCTCGATAATACTTATTTTCAATTTTTCTTACTAAATTTATAGCTTTATTAATATTTCCTGATTTAGCAAGATAAAATGCTATATTAGCAAGAGCTCCTGCTTGAACACTCTCCCAATCAATTTCTCTTACTAAATTTATAGCTTCATTAATATTTCCTGATTTAGCAAGATAAAATGCTATATTAGCAAGAGCTTCTGCTCGATCACTCTCCCAATCAATTTCTCTTACTAAATATATAGCTTCATTAATATTTCCTGATTTAGCAAGATAAGGTGCTATATTAGCAAAAGCTTCTGCTCGAACACTCTCCCAATCAATTTTTCTTACTAAATATATAGCTTCATTAAGTATTTCTTTTTGTTTTGTTTCATCAAGATAAAGTGCTATGTTAGCAAGAGCTTCTGCTCGATAATACTTATTTTCAATTTCTCTTACTAAATTTATAGCTTCATTAATATTTCCTAATTTAGCAAGATAAAGTGCTATGTTAGCAAGAGCTTCTGTTCTTTTTTCCTGTTCCGGAATTTGCCTGGCATAAGCTAAACCTTGCTCTGGTGACCATATTTTGTATTTTACTAAAGCTAAAAGTAATTCAACAGGAATTGTTTGGGCTAAACTATTAAGAGATGCTTTTATAAGAGCATAAAGACATTGTTTTGGAATATCTTTTTCTTTATCAGCTTTTTCCCAAGCAAGCTCTATATCGGATATATAACCTGCGGTATCGCCTATCGATTCTTTTACACTATGCCAAACATTGATAACCCTTTTTCCTTCTTTCCATTCTAATTCCATTAACTTATGAAGTTTTTTAATTTGACCTCCTTTTGCTAAATGGGTTACAAGATGGCAGAGACCATATTTATCTTCAAAAGAGCTTTTATCAAGTTCTTTAAGCCCTGGTAATCCTTCATTTAAACCACCCCATTTTTTAAGGTAATAACCAGCGATACACTTGTGAGCTTTACAAGTAGCTTTAGCAAGCTCGTCGATAAAGTCCTTTTGATCTTCAGGTAAAAAACTTTCGGGAGCCTTTCCTTCAAGAAATTCTCTTAAGCTTGCATGATATAACCTATAAGAGTCATCACTTATAGCAAGAAAAGGTCTCCACTTTCCATTTAAGAGCCTTTTTATCTGTGGATGCTCTTCTACACTTGCGAATTTACAAAGAAGAGGAAAGGGGATGGGTTCTTCTATTGCAGCTAAGGTGCTTAAAAGTGGCAGATATTTTTCATACCAATCTCTTTCATCACGCCATTTTCCCCAATATTCACTGTAATATCCCCAGAGACTATTAGGTAAAGCGTCTAGGTTAAGAGGAGACCTTTCTCCTTTTTCTATTTCATCTAATATATAATGAAGATAGATCCAAACTCCTTGAGATTTATTTAAAAGAGTTTCTACAAAATCTTTTTTTTTAATGTTGTTTTCTTCGAGAGCCCTTTTTATTCCAGCCCGATTTGTGACAGCGTTAAGATATTCTTTCATATCATCAAGATTTTCTTTACTTTTTGCTTCAAGCTTTAAGCCTTTCGGAACCACGTCACGGATATTAAGTGTTACTTTTACAGGGCGCTTAGAAACTATTAAATACACTCCTTTTGGTAGGTGTTTTGGTAATCCCATGACATTCCAATCAGGAGGAGTTCCAGCTTCATCGAGTGCGTCAACTACAAGAACGATCTTTTCATCTGGACGCTCAGAGTTTCTCTTTTCAGCAACTTTTATAAGAAGTTGTTCAAAATTCGTGGGATTAGATGGATCAGGGATTTCGTCAGGAGAAAGTTCCCAAGCACGAATAAGTTGTGCAGCTAAATTTTTTAAACCTGCGCCTATTCCATCTTTGCCTGGGGCGAGTTCTACAAAGTGATGAAAATATCCTCTTTTATCTACAAGATAGGCAAGAAAGGTTGTTTTCCCCAATCCAGCTTCTGCCTCAAGAATGAAAAGACCTTTTTCATTATCTTCTAAAAATTTATCGATTTTATCTTCTAACCACTCACGTCCTACAAATCTTTTTAATTTTACTCGTTCAAAGATTAACTTTGGGGAGAGATAGTAATTTTTAAGGGATTCATATTTTCCTATAAAGATCTTATTTTTATCACCGATTATAATAAGGCTTTTAATAACATCTCTACCTATAATAACATTGCGATTACCACTGATATTAAGACTTCTATCTGAAAGATCACTCATATTACTATTTTTTAACTTTATTTTTATCTCCGATTATAATAATAGAATGTTCTACCTTTCCACCAATAATGACAGAATGGTTAATATTGATAGATTGATCTTTAGTTTTAGAATCCTCTTGTATTGAAAAGTTCGTATCTAAAAGCTTCTCTATAACATGAGGTTCTTTATCAAAGCGTTCTCTCCAGGCTTTAGCATCTTTCTGCCAAAGGTTAGGGATAACTCCCTTGGGATCCCCTATAAACTCAACCTCCCAGGGGATCTTAAGACCTATTTGTGTCTCAAGAAGACGATTTGAAGTTCTAATTTTTGCAGTTTTTTCTAAATCATTCCATTTAAGATTGGGATACTCATCCTTAAGTTCATTATAATTTTCGGGAAGTCCAAGTTCTTTTGCAAACTCTTTAAGAAGACCTAAGAAAGCTTTCTCACCTGTAATAGTTACACTTTTTCCTCTTTTTCCTTCAGGATTTTCGACTATAAAATTTGGAAATTCTTTTTTTACACGAAGAATAATTCCTTTTTCCTTATTATCCTCTTTCTCGCTACTATTACAAAAACAAGAAAGAACGAGATACCTTCTCATATAATGTTCAAATTGAGTCCCAAAGGGATCAGGGCAAGTTGAAGCAAGAGCTATAGATTGCGCTATTATTTCATCACCAGGAAGTCTTTCTCTTCCTGCATCCATGGTATCAGCAATCCTTAGAAGGGCAATAAGCACAGCCTTTCGTATTTCTTTTCCATCAATTTCGATAATAGGTTTAAGAATGTGTGCTTTTCCTGAGTGATAGCTAACAATCTCTCCTATAACAGCTCGAAGGTCCTCTTTTTTGATGTAAGGTTTAAGAATTTCTTCAAGGATTGAAGCTCCAGCTGACCCGTGAAATTTTCTGATCTTGTTTGTATTAATCTTTCCTCTTGAAGCCTTTTCATAAGCATCAAAAAGTTCTGAAGGCCAAGGACTCATCCCTAAGTCATGACCAAGGGCAGCAATATAAAGGATATAAGATTCATAAGGAGTTAATTTTATTTGTTTTCTTTTTAAGAATTCCTGGAGCTGCCAAAGGAAGCAGATAGTTCTTTTAATGTGAGAACGATCATGGCGATTGAAATACCAAAACCCAAGATCATCACTCCAGGGTTGCGGTGCAAGAACTTCTTCTACTTTTCTTATAACAACATCTTCAATGCGAGGAAGATCAACAGGCGGGTTTCCCCAGAAAGGAGGGATAGATTTAAGGTTTATTACATATTTTCGAAAATCAAGATAACCTTTCGGCTCTTTTGATTCAGTGAAGGTTTTCACTTTTAACCCTCAAAAATTCGGTTCTCAAAGATGAACTTCTGCCAATTTTCATCTTTTATTTTTAACTTTTCATTTATAATTCTAATTAAAAATAATTCTAAATCGAAAAAGAAAAAATTTCAACCTTTAGCAGAATTATAATATTCCTAAAGAAAAATTTTATAAAAATTTCAGTTAGAATTTTATGCTTTTATCTTTTGCATTATATACAAATCTTTTCTGTAAGTTTGTTAATTTATAGTTGAAAGTCGGTTGGCAAAATTTGATAAACGCTCTGGATTCAAATCCATGCCCGAGGATAAGAATCTGGTGATAATAATCCATTCCCCCGGTGGGGAGTTGCTTGCAGCAATGCAGATAGCAAAGGTTCTGAAGGAATGGAAGGGAAAGGTCTCGGTTGTGGTTCCCTATTATGCAATGAGTGCAGGGACACTGATTGCTCTTTCTGCCGACGCCATTTATGCGGACAGAAACGTGACGTTCGGTGCAATTGATCCACAGATACCGATGGGAGGTAACAAGTACGTTTCAGCAGCTGATCTTTACAGGGTATGCAGGGGAAACTCAACCGTTAGCGTACAGGAAAGGATTCTGTGTGAAATGGGCAGGAAGGCCATGAAACAGGTTGAGAGTTTTCTGAAAAGGGTTGTGCTTAAAGATAAGGATGAAAAGGTGGCAGAGGCGGTTATTAACACGTTGCTTTATACAGGGAGAAGCCATGATTTTCCCTTTTTTGCCGAGAATCTGAAAGAAATGGGGTTGAACGTTGTTTTTGAAATACCACGGGAATTGAGGGAGCTTTCAGACCTTCTGATTAATACACACAGGGGAAGGTAAGAAATTCAGACTTTCATCGTTCTTTTTCAATTTCTTCTTTCAGCATCACGTAAAGTTCAGGATCCGTGATGTATCCATATCCTGATGAGAGAAAATCGCATGCGGTTCTGTCAGCAAGGTTTTCAACTATTTCTGCTTCTGAAAGTTCTTTATTACTGTTGCCATTTCCCGAATAGTAACACTTCTTGACCTCACTGAATGTTAGATATGCCCTTTCGGACGTCACTTTTGGATTTCTTTCCAGATTTTTCTTTTTTGAGTGATATTCTCTTTCAGTCATAACCTCAAGTGTCCCATCACTGTGTTCTATTTTTCTTATGACTTCCTGAGCCCCCTGATTGTTTGTTATGAGGACAGACTTGAAACTTCCTTCAAGGAACCTTATGAACTTCTTTGTTGTGTTCTCAAGGTTATCAAGGCTTGCAAGCTCTTCAACATTTCCAAGTTTCTGCGTGTCGTATCTCTTGAGTGCTTCAATGCAGCACACCACAAGTTCCTG
>Ga0190307_1000033_pt1 | contig 46426 bp, 43 predicted proteins | sample 48700745_MG_FD_161653 | JGI IMG/M metagenome (GOLD analysis project Ga0190307, IMG submission 161653) | Hydrothermal vent sediment bacterial communities from Southern Trench, Guaymas Basin, Mexico - 4870-07-4-5_MG | ecosystem: Environmental > Aquatic > Marine > Hydrothermal vents > Sediment ... | reverse complement strand
ATCTGGTATGCGGATTCACCCAGTACACGTGGTAACCCTGACGTAGCAAGTATGTTCTGTGCCATCTGTGTAAGTGCTTCATGTGATTGCGCAATCTGGTTCAACATCTGCATCAACATGCTCATAGAACTTTCTCCCTGTGTCTGACATGCTAATTGCTGGCATGTAGCTTGCTGTTGTGACAACACCGATATGGCTTGATTAATGTTGTACATAGCGTTGGTAGCGTGTTGGGTAGCTTCTACGTGCTCACCCTGTGAAAGTAACTGTGAGGTATATTCCATCTCATTGATCGCGGTATCGATAAAGTTCAGCGGTTCCTCGCTTAGGAATGGCGATTTACGGTATAGCGATAAGTATCTTAACTTTATGTTATGTAACGCGTCACGGATCGCAGCCTGACGTAGGGGGGATTCACCCCCTGGGTTAGTGGCAATCTCCTCTTCCCAGTGGGAGAGTTGTATCAACTCACGCTCCATCTCCTGTAGCTCCTCCATGACAAACGTGCCATGGCTCACCTTCTCGTAAAGTGAACGTAGCGCTTGAGCTAATTTATCCAAGTCATGGCTTATGGATGGTGTAAGTTGGGTTGGATGTTTACCCGCCTGCATGGTCTCTTTTGCTTGTTCCATTTTGCTCTGTATCGATGGTATATCCTGTGCGATACACGATAGTTCAGTTGATAAATACATATCGGCTACAAGTGAATCCACCCCCGCTTTTAATGTGTTGAGATCCTGCTGTAGATCCTCTACTAATTTGCTCAACCCCTTACGGGTCTCTGGAGTTGCTACCTTACTCTGTTCGGCAAGGTTATCCCATGCCTCCTTTATGCGGGTGGCCTCATCCATCAACTCCTTAAGACGACGCTCATTCACTATGTTTTCAAGCAACTCAATCGTCCTGTCGAGGTTAGCTTCAAGCTCATGCATCCAATCTTCCATCTTTGACAACGCTTCACGCCATATCTCGGGATTGTTACGAAGCTTATCCATTATCTCGCCAAGCAACCGCTCCATCTCCGGTGTTATAATCTCTGATGTTAGCTCTTTTATGCGTTCGAGCTTCACAATGGTTTCGGGTTCGAGTAACTCCATATCTTCGATACGCTCCAGCTGGTGGGTGAATTGCTGTTCGAACTGCTTCACAGCATGGCGAAGCTGTTCAACCTGTTGTTCAAGCTCCCCTATTTCCTCACGCATAGTGTCAGTAAGTTCGTATGCTTTGAGTTCCATAATTTTTGTTGTAAGTTTGTCGATCATCGACTGTAGATCGGTACTTTCCATATTTAGCTGTTCGCTGTATCTTTCCATTTGGGTATAGAGCTCTTCAAGTGTGGGAAAGTACACGAATAATTCTGGGCTATCCGCATATTTTGGCCCTTTATAAGTGTCGTTATCGTAAACTCGTAGCTTAAACCATACAGTATCACCAGGCATCAACCCATATGAGTTGAGATCCCATATGTAATCATAAATTGTATCCGTGACGTTGCGGAAGGTAGCAAGTTCGATCGTATCACATGAACTGATAAGCAACACCTTAGCTACTCCATAATCGTCACGTAACCTACTTATCACACGTACATGTGCGTCTTCGGGTATGGGTTGACTATAGAGTGGATGTAACAGCGATATCTCAGGCGGTTCGTCCGCATATACATAGATAGAGTAGAAGCAGGTATCACTCGATAACCCATTAATATCGTGAAGCACTACACCATAATTGAGTGAGCTATCAACGATTAGGTCAAAATTGAAGCTATCGCCATATACTTGTGCGGGGTGGGGTTCGTCACCCAGTATGAGATCCACCATAGCGAGTGATGTATTTGCCACCCCCGATATCGATACATGTGTACCCACCAGCACCTGTAGATTGGGGTTATCCGATATAGTAGGTGGTAACCCTGTATATGTGGGATACCTGCATTTGATAGACCACCGCTTAACCCATGGCGGTACAAGTAGATCAACCTCATAAGTGGGGGTGCTCACATCCGCAAGCTGTGCACGATAGGTGAACCCACGATGTGGTATAAGTGAAAACGTGAACCCATCGTATTGCCTCAATACGTAGCGGGTGGAGTCCACCCACAAATAGATTTTGTGTGGTTTTACCCCTACAGGTGTAACTTTGATGGTAAGTGAGTCACCTATCACCAACTCTGTGTCACCGGGTAACAGCTGTAAGCTGAAGTAGTTACGGTTAAATAGATGTGAAACATTATAACGTAATGGTGAGATCAAAGTTAAAGCTATCACCCCTATGCTTATATAGCCAACCTGTAATGGATACAACAGGTATCGACGCCAGAATTTTAAGAACGGCAAAACCTTAAACTGATTCGCACGCTCAGATACGAGGTTGAGTAAATCCTTGGAATAGGGGAGACGTATCAGCTTCTTGCGTTCAACCAATGTGATAAGATGCCCTTTGAACCCCTCATCCTTATCAATCTGCCACGCTACCTCACGTAACGTAGGTAACTTACGTAATTGCAGATAGATAGAGATACCAAGTGTTATCAGGTATAATGTGAACAAAACCATCCGTAACACAAAAGTCAACACAAACACGTAATCAACTGTAGCATAGATGGCCACAAAGCATGCAGTCGTAACAACCCATACCATTAATAAAGCAGCAAATTTACCCCACCTATATTTTTGGGTTAATTTTTTATCAACCATCATAGTAAGATAAGTGTGATATGATGTAGGTCAATTAAAGCATAATAACAGACGTCACTTAGGTTAAGCCATGGTGTGTTACTTACTCTTCATGGCCACCGATAAGTCCCGCCCGTATAAGGAAATATAGCAGCTGTAGTATAGCTGCAGTAGCAGCTGCCACGTAGGTGAGTGCTGCCGCTGTCAACACCTCACGTGCACCCGGTAGCTCATGCTTGGTTAGTATATTGGTATCATGCAGAACTTTCAATGCACGACGGCTGGCATTGAACTCCACCGGCAAGGTGATAAGCTGGAACACCACCACCGCGGTGAAGAACAGTATCCCCACCTTTATGAGTGCAAGCCAATGAAATATGAAGCCCACAAATATAAGTGGCCATGCGAGGTTCGACCCCAACATTGTTACCGGTACGAGCGCATTACGTAACTGTAGTGGTGCATATCCATGTGCATGTTGGATGGCATGTCCAGCTTCATGTGCAGCGATACCGACAGCCGCAATACTGTATCCATTATAGACGTGTGGTGATAGCCTCAACGTACGTGTACGTGGATCGTAATGATCAGACAGCAAGCCAGAAGTTAACTCCACATTTATCTGAAGGCCCATCCTACGTGCTATGATTTGCGCTGCTTCTGCACCTGTCACCCTGTTGCGATTGGGTATCCTCGAGTATTTAGCATATGCACTTTTGACCCACATCTGTGCTATTATGGATATTATGAAAACCGGTATCATCATAAAAATGTAGAGGGGGTCGAACCACCACATTTACCCTCCTACTTTGAGGGATGAAGTTTCTTCCTCAGTTTATCTATCATATCTTTTGTCATGGATTTGAGATCGTAATCGGGTTGCCATCCCCAATCCTCACGTGCTGCAGAATCATCTAACGACCTGGGCCACGCATCTGCTATCTTTTGACGATGATCGGGCTTAAACTCACACACGAAATCGGGTATGAACTCACGAATCGCATCCGCCAACTCACCCGCAGAGAAGCTCATAGCGGTTACATTATAACTACATCTATAGCGTAAGTTTGAACCATCAGCTTCCGCCAGCTGTATAAGCGCTTTTATGCAATCCGGCATATACATCATGGGTAACACAGTATCTGCACGTACGAAACATACATAAGGTTCACCCTTAACCGCAGCGTAGAACATTTCCACCGCATAATCAGTAGTACCACCACCCGGCAGTGTTTCACTACTTATAATACCTGGTAACCGTACACCTCGTACGTCGAGCCCAAACCTATGGTAGTAATAATTGCCAAGCAATTCACCTGTCACCTTCGTAATACCATACATGGTGGTGGGCTGTAGTGCCACCTCAACCGGTGTGTTCTCCTTTGGAGCATCAGGGCCAAACACAGCTATTGAACTCGGCACTATTATGCGTTCAATTCGATGTTTGAGCCCCACCTCAAGCACATTGTACAATCCCAGTATGTTGGTTTCGAACGCAAGCTGTGGATTACTTTCACCCTTAGCTGATAGTATAGCTGCAAGATGGTAAATTGTGTCTATCTTATATTTGGTGACAAGCCGATCGAGTGCCTCCCTATCACGTACATCGGCTAATTCAAACAATCCAGCATAATCCTTGTCAGGTACCCTGTAGTCCACAGCGAGCACCGAATCGCTACCGTATTTTTCACGTAGTTTAACGATAAGTTCCGACCCTATCTGACCCAACGCACCCGTCACCATGATGCGCTTCATGTTAATAGCTTATTTAAAATTCTACCAAAAAGTGTAACGTCAACTCCTATCATGATGTCGCAGTTGCCACTTTTTTATTTGACATATTTTATAATATGACACATAAGGAGCATGAGATTGTCGAACCTGCAGTAACGGAACTACGTGAAGCTACCAAGTCCGCCCCTGAAATACGTGGTATACCAACAGGTGTGGAAGGTTTGGATGAACTGTTTTTCACAACAAAGGTAACAGAAGCTGGCCCCAAACGTGTACCACTGGGTGGGTTCCCCCAATACGCTGTGTTAAATCTCACTGGTATACCGGATACCGGTAAGAGCCTTATGGTTGAACAATTTGCATTGAAACAAGCCTCAATAGGCCTACCGGTAGCGTTTGTAACGGTTGAGACACCGGCTGCATTCCTGGCATCTGCATTGAAATCGCGTGCGATTGCAATGTCTTTGGATTACGAGGAGATCGAATCCAACCTCATCCTAATAGATGCTGCATCATATGCATCGTTACGTGAGGAGATACCCACGTTACTCAATACGCTCGCATATGCTATTAAAAAATACGACATAAAAATTACGGTGATAGATTCAATCACCGGGTTGTTTGAGGCAAGGGAGATGATGGCACGTTCAATAGTACGTCAACTGTATAACTTTATGAAACGCTGGTATCAGACTGCACTTTTTGTGTCACAGAAACGGTCCGGCCATGAGGAACTTTCAGCTGAAGCAGCCGGTGGCTATGCGGTAGCCCATATATTAGATGGTACGATGGTGTTAACCAAAAAGATGATCAGCAGCACATACGACGAACGTCTCTATAAACGGCCAGTCGGTGAACTCATACGGTTGTTTAGGATCGATGGTTGTCGCTTATGTGGCCACGACACTGATACACATGTTATGGAAATCACAAAGACAGGCCTTGTCCGCATAGGGCCAAGCCTTACCACACTTATGCGTAAATCATCATAAGGGAGGTAAGATGGCAATTTTGAAGCCTGACGAAATTCAGCGTCCCGATGTCGACAGCACCGCCATCCAGGTGTTTCTCAAAACCTTGGAAATTTTGGGCGGTCCAAAGAAGTTGATCACGTATCGTAACCTCACCTGGCTACCAAGCTTATTTGAAGCTGCTTATGTAGTAGTATTAGCTAATGACTATCAAAAGACGGAAGCCGAGATCGCCGAATACCTCGGTATAACACGTCAAACCGTACGCAATATACTGCGTGCAGATACTGAGACTGTCATGAAACGGCTTGAAGGCGAGCTACAGGAGAAGACACTCAAGGCGCATATTGCGGGTGGGTTGGCGAAACTTGCCTACGAAAAGCTAAAGTCGTCCAGTTAACGCATTTTGTAAATCCACAAAATACTTAACCTTACAGGCATGTTCGACACAGCATGTGTGGACGTAGGCTTCTTCTAAAATTTTACCTATGGCAATTGTACCATGCCCCTTGATTATCACAGCCTTGTGATCTTTGAGCGCATCTGCTGCATTATGTGCGAGCTCCGTTGACCCTACCTTACCGGTGATTATGGGGATCTCATGCAGAAAATATATGCTTTCGGAATCCATCGGTATGATCTCTTTCTCATCCGTCAACAACGACAGTATAATTGCGAACGGCGAATGTGCATGTATTATTGCCAACGCAGATGTATTTTTATAGATTTCACGATGCACGATAAGCTCAGAGGATGCAATGATATCGAAGCTCGTCGGTTTATGGAGGTGTACCTCCACAACTTGGTTCTCATCCAACTCATCAAGCATACTACCACTACGGGTGATAAACATCTTATCACCTACCCTTACGCTCATGTTACCGAAATGCGAATGCGTTAACCCATACTGTACCAACTTTTTGCCAAATTTGTTGAATTCACGCCACATGACTGTACTCACCTGCTATTGAAAGCGCTTGTAGTTTATCGTATGTGGGTATACCATCCTTAGTCCAATCCCTTGCACGATAATACTCCAATAATGCTGACATGAACTCAGCCTTGGATATCCTTCTTATATCTGTATCCTCCTGGAAGAAACGTTCCGGTAGCGTATCATCCAATTTAGTGAACCCCTCACGTAGGTTAAATAGACGCTCGAGATTCCAGATACGTTCACCCACCTGGATAAAGTCCTCAGAGGTGAAATCAATCCCCGTAACAGCCGATAATGCATTGGCGATCTCCTCCTCACTTACTGAAAATAATGCAAATTTACACATTACGGTTGAATCTACTGCGGCAAATATGTTCTGCAGTAGTGCCACGAGGTTGGGTTTACCAACCCACGATAGACGATGTATGAGTTTGGGTTTACCAAAGATTTCCATCCCCACCATATATGCACGTGTGTGACAACCACCACGATTGGAGGTTGCATAACCGAGCGCCATACCCAGTACACCTCTTGGATCGTAGCCGGGAAGTTCAAGCCCTTTAACATCCATACTGAGTTCGGGATGCCCCATCTTATTAGCGTAACGGCGTGCACCCTCAGCGAGCTCATCCCCCACGTCCCTGCGGGTACCAATCTTATGTACGAGCGAAATGAGTGTCTTCGGGTCAAGCTGTAAGTTATTGAGTTCAGCATAACATGCTATTGTAGCACCACAAGATATGGTGTCCATACCATAGTCGTTACAGAGGTGGTTAACCTCTATTATAGCATTTAAGTTGGTAACTTCACAGCTGGTACCCAGCATTGCTAATGTTTCGTATTCGGGTACCTCCATACCGGAGGATCTGATCTCACGTTTACAAGCTATGGGGCATCCATAACATGGGGTAAGTCTGACCTCAAACCGCTCATGTATATGTTCACCGGATAACTCATACGCATGAGGGGAGGTTGACCTGCGAAAGTTGGCGGTCGGTAATACCTTCATGTAATTGATGAGATTCATAAGTACTGGCGTACCGTACACACGTAGACCTTTGGAGGATACTGGGCTTGCAACAAGTAACCGCGTGATGTCAGCGTTACGATACCGCAGAAGATTGGGCTCGTACACCCTGGGTCGGTTTGAACCATTGACCACGATAGCTTTTAGGTTTTTGCTACCCATCACTGCACCTAAGCCACCCCTACCCAACGCAGACGTGTTATCATTCATTATGCTGGCAAACCTCACCAAACGTTCACCAGCAGTCCCTATACATAGAACGGAACCGTATCCCCTTAATGCAGCGGTAGTATCACGTACGTTTTTACCCCATAACGAACGTGCATCCTCTATTGATATAACATTGTCTGCAATCCTTATGTAGACCGGGGTACGTGAGGCACCACGCACTATAATGGCATCGTAGCCGGCAAATTTAAGGTAGGGGCCAAACCTACCACCACAGTTGGAATCCAGTATTGTACCGGTGAGAGGTGACTTCGATACACATGCAAACCTTCCCGTAGTTGGTACCGGTGTACCAGTGAGTGGCCCTGTCGCAAATACCAACACGTTATCCGCAGATAGTGGATCGATTCCACTGGTAAGCTCATTATACACCAAATACACACCCAACCCTCTACCACCAAGATATAACCTCATTATGTCTAATTCTAACGGTATCACCTGTATCTTTCTACGAGAGAGGTCAATATCCACCAATTTACCGCACCACCCATACCAATCCATTTTATAAAGTTAACCTCTATAATACCTTAACAAGTCATGTATTGACATATCGAACCGTAATGCAAATTAGTTTAAAAGGAGGTAACATGGCGAAAACGATGAGCGAAAAGCTCGATAATTTACTTATGGAGTTGCGTCAATCCATGGACGGTGTAGAGGGTGCCGCCATTGTATCAACTGATGGGTTGCTTATAGCGGCTGATCTATCACCCGATATGAACGAAGATAATGTCACAGCAATGGCAGCCGTGATGCTTGCACTCTGTGAACGTGCCTCAAAGGAGCTTGACAGAGGTGAATTCCAACAGCTGCTTGCACGTACACCCAACGGCTATGTAGCGCTCTCTTATATAGGGAAAGATGCTGTACTTACATTAATTACAGATCAAAGTGTAAAATTAGGCCTCTTACTCATCAAATTGAGACAATACTCTAAGCAGTTAGAAGAACTACTTGTAGGAAGCGCTTAACTATCACGCTGATAATAGCTTATCGATTGCGTCTATCGTATATGTGATTGAAGCAGTGGGTTCGAGCAGTATTCCCAGATAATATTTTTTACAATTGACAGCCAGCAATTTCTTATCTTTTAATTCGACTGCCGCAGTACGGAAGTTACCAATCGCCAAACTGTCACCTATCATCACACCTGCTGATGCCACAAATGTTGTGATAGCACCCAAATCTTCAGGTGTATCAACTCCCTTATTGGCAAGTACGATACCATCTTCTGCCACTGCCAATGCACCCTTAACCTTGTCTACCTGTGAGACGATTCTTTCAAGCAAATCATCCAACTTCTCATTTTTACTTCCTGGGGCAGCATTTTGCATCACTCCCTCCTCATCTGGTTTGTTTTCCTCATCTATCAATCTTATCGCATCAAGTAATGCATATTCTACCGGCATATTTATATTTGGCTCAACCTGACGTTTACCATTTTTTACTTCAAAAAAGTACTCATCAAGTTGCAGCATCTCCATCAATGCAGATTTACCTTTTTTATCACCGAATTCACAATACACAAGGTTACCCTTATCGATGTAGATATAACCTTTACCTTCGGTAGCTCTCACCTCTATTGTACAAGCCTTGTTTTCATAGGCATATAGCTGCAGAAGCGTATCCAAGCTCACATTACTTATGTTTCCAGATTTTTGTGGTTTATTGGGTTGCATATCTCACCTATATTCAGCGTTATTTACGTTCCTCAAGATATTTAATTGCCACCTTAAGTGATGCCTGTAGTCGCTTAAAAGCTTCCGCAAGCTGACCTATCTCGTCTTTTGATTTCACCTCAATAGGTACATCGGTTTCACCCAATGATATGCGGTTGACTGCTTCAGTGAGATGCAATATCGGACGTGTAATACTTCTCGAGACAAAAAATGATACTATACCGCCAGCTATCAGCAATACAACCGTTATCCCCAGTATCACAAAGAATGTTCTCATAAATGCGCGCCTAACCACCGCTTCTGATAAACCTATCCTCACCGTACCAAGTGCACCACCAATTATTGGTACTGCAACATCGCGTACGACACCAGCTTCAGTCTTTATAATTTCTATCCTGTAGGGTTGACCTTTCTTCAAAGGGTTCTTGTTTATGAGCTCGTTAGGAAACTTCTCAAACGTATGTGCGAGTGGCTTGTTGTCTGGTCCAAGTATGAACACGTACGCAATATCGGGTGATATTTGTTTTGTCTCATTAACGAGCTCCATAAGTGTGAGTTCATCCCCATCGATGATCGGTTTCTGTACACGTTTGGCTAACTCATTTGCAATCGTCACACCACGTTTCTCAAGCTCCCCCCTTAATGTAGCTGCTACAGAGGTTGTAAGGTACACCAGTATAGCTATACCCATGAGCAGTATACCACCCATAGTGAGTAACAGTATCTTTCGACGCAATGAAAATTTAGCCCACATCGTACCTCCCTATTATTTTACTTTTATGATTTCTGGGTTACCATTTCTTACCTGTGCAAATAATATTTCTCTCACTATATCGCCAAATGCATCAAACGCAATATCGCCACTCACCCCATGCAGTGGAGGCCTCGTAGTTCCAAGCGATGCCAAATAATTTCTTATCGCCTCACGGTTGATACCTACTTCTTTCATTGCCTTTAGTACCGCATTTGTAGCATCGTATGCAAGGGCAGCCCATCCACCAGGTGCATGCCCGTATTTGGATTCATATTTTCGAACAAATTCCCTTGCCCCGGGTAAATCTGGATGGAAAAACACCGTATGTATCACACCCTCACATGCAACACCTGCACGGCGACGAAATTCATCCGATATCATACCATCGCCACCCAATATCGTAGCTTCCAATGGAAGTTCATGCAATGCCCTACACACTTTGGCAGCTGATGACATCACACATGCAACAAATATCAAATCAGGTTTCAATCCAACCAACCTCCTCACCCTATCGGCAATATCCTCGCCATAAGGTATTTCAGCCACTATATCTGCACCTGCACGCTTTGCCTCCATAGAGAAACAGTACTTTAACCCTTTACCATAATCATCATTATCATAGATGATGGCAATTCGTCGCTTACCCAGCGTTTTAGTGGCAAATCTACCCAACTCTTTACCCTGTTGTGCATCCGATGGACATACACGGAAGATGTATTTACCAGCCTCTGTAATCCTTGGTGACGTAGATGCTGGCGATATAGCGACCACCCCATGGCGGTTGTACACATAGGAGGCTGCTATTGTACATGACGAATTATAGTGCCCAATGATTGCCAATACATTGCGATCCGAGGCCAACGAATCTGCCACCTTGACTGCACGTGCGGGGTTGGCCATATCATCACCGGTCACAATCTCAACCTTCATATTGTTGATACCACCCTTGGCATTGACTTCATCAACCGCCAGCTTTACACCTTCAAGTATAGAGTATGCATCCGCGGATAGTGGTCCCGTAAACGGTCCTACCACAGCTATCTTAATTGCAGTGGGTTTTGGGGTAGGTGCTTTCTTTTTACAGCCAGCCACAAATGAGATCACCGATAGCAAAAAAATCCCCAATATAAATTTTCGCATAACCCCTCCTAATTATTTAGATAAAATATCACTCATACGTTTTTTGAAGAGTTCACGCTCCTCTTCGTTATCGATCTCAGCACTTAGTGAATCAATGAGCTCTTCTAACCTACCACGTGGGAAATTATCACGCTCTTCACCAAGTTCACGGATCTTTCTCGTAATTAGGATCTCGGCCACTGGGCCTATGAATTTAGTTAGCTCTTGCTCTATTGTGTTGAATACAGATGTATCAACGGCAACAGCTAACTCCGGTGGCAATTCTTTCTTCTTATTCTCATGGGGTTTTACCTTTATGAGCCCCTCATTAATCTGTTTCACGATAACATTTAGGCTGAGATTCAACAGCGGTAAAGATATTGTTTTGGAACACAGTACGGAGATGAACCCATCCTTCACCTTCCTAGAGATAAATCGATACTCATCATATTCCCATAAAATATGGTCAACATTACATCCAACTGTATCGAGCCCCTCCACGATACGTAATACTGTATGAGAAGCTTCCTCCATCGCATCTTTCTCATAGCCTGGTGGCATATCATATGCGATTATATTCCCTTTATTATCACTGATAAATGCTCCATACACTCCTTTAAGTTTAATCAAATCCTTTAACACCTCTATCATTGTCACTCCTTTTTGGAAAATTTAACCTATAAATGGTTTCGTCAACCGTTTAATTTTAGAGCTTAAAATTGACCCGCAAGTTTATAATCACAGGTACGGGTTTGTCGCGTTGCATGGCGGGTTCAAATCTCGCCCTTCGTGCCACTTTTATGGCCTCCTCATCGAGTAGCGGGTGTAAAGATTTCACCACCTTGACCCCCGTCACCTTACCGGTGGTGTCAATTTTTACCAGAAGCACTACTTCACCTTCAATATGTGCTGCACGTGCAGCTTCCGGGTAAGTAGGTTCCGGCATATAGATGAGTTTTGGAGGCTTATCGTATGGTATAAACTCGGGCATCGTATCCACTGGTACCTCAGGTGGTAACTTATCATGTTCGGCAAATTCTATAGCCTTGACCTGTTCATCTAACGGTATCTCTGGTCGCACTGGTAGCGGTATGTTGATAGCGGTGGTTTCAATTACTGGCATTGTAGTGGACTTCTCAGCCTCAATGCTGGCCAAAGTCACGGGCTTACCGTGTAATATAGTTGGCTCACCATTTATGATCTGTGCAATCCATATGTCTCTTGATATATCACCGTATTGGTCGAACATTATGGTATCACTTACCCCAGGTATGGGGGAACCACTGTACCCCAGTTTGCTTAGATACTCCTTTACAGATTTTCGGGTTAGGTTACCATTCTTCAATGCCATTATTATTGCGGATGTCGCTTCGTAAGCCAATGCTGCCCAACCTGATGGGTTTTCACCGTATCGATTCATGTATTTCCTGATGAACCCCTTCGTACTCGTAAGCTCTGGGTTAATATACGTCACATATATTACACCTTCGCAAGCCCTACCGGTACGTTTACGAAACTCACTTGACATCATGTCATCACCACCCACTATGGGTATGTCAATATCGGATTCGCGTAATGCGATACATATCTCTGCAGCTGTTGACATTGTACATGCAAGGAAGATGAGCTCAGGCTGTAGCCCTTTGATAGTATCGATGAAATCTATCTTCCCCTTGTACGGTATTTCGGCCAGTATCTGTGCACCATTATTTTTGACCCCAAGTGTAAAGAAATATTTCAATCCCTTGTTTTCATCGTCATAAATTACGATGATACGCTTCACTCCCATTGTGTTAGTAACGAATTTTGCCAACTTATCGCCAATAACTATATCAGATGGACACACCCTAAATATGTATTCACCGGCTTCTCTGATTGTTGGTGATGTCGATGCCGGCGATATAGCGACAAGTCCACTCCGATTATAGATGAAAGCAGCCGCCTTTGTACATGATGAGTTATAATGTCCCACAACTGCGATTACATCTTTAAGCTTAGCTAATGAGTCGGCCACCTTTATCGCACGCTTAGGGTTGGCCATATCATCCACAGCAATTATGGTAAGTTTGGCCCCCTTTATTCCACCACTGGCGTTCAGCTCTTCAACTGCAAGCTGTGCACCCCTTAAGATAGAATACATATCAGCAGCCGATGTGCCACTGAATGGCCCAACGACTGCTATTTTTAAGCTAACAGCTTGTGCATCCAGCCATACAACTAACATCAACCCGCACAGTAATTGGCTTCCTTTTATTTTCATGATGCACCTCATCTCTCTTTAATATTACGGGATGATCCCGCTTGTCAACATGGTAGTTGACAATCTTTCCATATGGGTAAAATTAATAGAAGGAGGTGAGATATGGGAAGATTCCTCAAACTGGGTGAAAATGGAAATAATGAACGCAATATATCGCTACCGATGGAACGTATAAGGATATATGGGGAGCGGTTTGAAAGAATAAAGTCGAACATAGATAAGCTATTACAAGAGAGTGATGCCAAGTGTGCCATCCTTATCGATAAAGCGGGTGCCCCAGTCGCCTATTCGGGTGACCTGAGCGGCATAGATATAGAGTCATTTTCTGCACTTGTAGCTGCAAATTTTGCTGCCACAGCGGAGATTGCCTCACTTGTTGGTGAACAAGACTTTGAGACCCTATATCATCAAGGTGAGACACATAACCTGTATTTCCAATTCGTGACAAAAGGTATAGTGCTTGCGGTAATATTTGATCGTAGAACCTCCTTAGGCCTTGTACGCATAAAGACAGAGAATACTGCAAAAGCCATATCCTCTATAATAGATGAGATATTCAAGCAGGCAGAGAGCGAATCCTCAAACGTAGAGGTTGAACCACATCGTGAGATACCCGATATCACACACGATATTGAACAGGATTTCGACAGGCTATTTGGTAACTAAGTCAGTGTATCCCTTACATTGACCATTTAGATTTAAGATGGCACTCATCAATTACGCCAAACGGGAGATAAATTTAAAAATAGTTTACTATGGGCCAGCTTTTAGCGGTAAAACAACCTGCATCCAATACATCTACGATAGGCTGGATTCGAGGTTTAAAGGAAAGCTCATCACACTTGCAACAGAGTATGATCGTACGCTATTTTTTGATTTCTTACCGATGGAGCTTGGTGAAATTAGGGGATTCAAGGTTAGGATCCATCTATACACCGTACCGGGACAGGTCTACTATAATGCATCAAGAAGGATAATACTACGTGGTGCCGACGGTATTGTGTTTGTTGCAGATTCGCAGAAGGAGCGACGTCGCGACAATATCATCAGCATGGAGAATTTGAAGTCCAACCTATCAACATATGGGTTAACGCTACATGATATCCCGTATGTACTGATGTATAATAAGCGCGATCTCACAAATATACTATCAAGGGAGGAGCTCGATCATGACCTTAACATAGATAGTGTACCAACCTTTGAATCGATAGCCATCCGTGGCATAGGGGTGTTGGAGTCATTGAAATCGATCACGAAATCCATCCTTAAAGTATATTACAGCAGATCATCGTAGCCATTTTTCAACCCCATATCAATATGCTTCCATAGTGCACGTAGTTGCTGTGCCAACAAGCTGTCATTGAACTCGACCACAGATTTACCGGCTACCATAGCTCGGGTAGCAGTCTTGTCGAATGGCAACTTACCTGCAACCTTTACATTACGGGCTTTACAATAGTGTTCAATCTCACGTGTCATGGAGGGGTTGAGATCATATTTGTTGATACAGACGAGCACAGGTATACGGAAATGGGTTACCACCTCCAGTATGCGTTCCATATCGTGTATAGCAGTGACACTGGGTTCAGTGACTATCAGAACAAGGTCAACCCCTACGATGGCAGCAATAACTGGACACCCGATACCAGGTGGTCCATCAATTATTATCAACCCCCTATTGTAACGACGGGCGAGCTTACGTGCATTCTCACGTACAAGGGTGACAAGCTTACCGGAGGTTGAAGCACCGGGTTTCAACACCGCATGTGACATAGGGCCTGCTCGTGTTTCTGACATATACGCATAGCCTGCAGGGGTAGGTTTCAAAGATATTGCATCGTTAGGACATACGTGTGCACATACGCCACAACCTTCACACAGATCTTCGATGATGTTGAGCTCCTCATCGATGGCATCAAACCTACAGTGTTTGCGACATTCAGCACATAGCTTACAGAGGGTATGATCTTTAACGGCTACTTTCATACCAACATATGGGATGGTTTCAAACGGCTTCGGAGCTAAAATAAGGTGCAGATCAGGTGCATCCACATCAGCATCAGCTATCACTGGATTGTCTGCAAGTATTGCAAAGCTGGCCGTGATAGTGGTTTTACCCGTACCACCTTTACCACTTATTATGGTGAGCTGCTTCATTTATTTTATCAAATAGGCTACGAAACTTATCACGCCAACCGTCAAATTGTGAGACAAAAGGTATACCTTGTGAGTATAATTGTGCAATCCTATCATCGTATGGTATCTCTAAAAGTACGGGTATATTATGGGCTTCACAGTAGTGTTGAACCCTATCATCACCTATAGTGGAACGATTGATCACCACACCACAGGGTATATGGAGCTGTTTTATAACATTCACGGTGAGATCAAGATCATACAATCCAAACGGTGTGGGTTCGGTCACAAGTAGACAGAAATCCACCCCCCGCAGAGATTCGATAACCGTACAGCCAATACCGGGGGCTACGTCTATGATAACGGTACGGGTGGGGTCGATCTTGCGTTTGAGTTGCCGTATGATGGGGGTAGCGGAGGGTTTACCCGGTTGCAACACACCATGATAGAATTCGATAGTATCGGTTTTGCCATATTCTATATACCCTATGATGTGGGGTTGCTCAGCGATTGCATTGTTTGGACATACGAGTTTACAACCACCGCAGCCATGACATAGTTCAGGAAATACGATCACCTTGTTGGGTATAACAACGATCGCATTGTACTGACAGAATTCAGCACATCTACCACAGAAGCTACAGTTGGCGTTCACCTGTGGTATGGGTATCGCTACATCTTCGAGCTTCTGTAGATCAACTTTAAGAAATAGATTGGCATTGGGTTCTTCAACATCCGCATCTATGAATTGTACATCAGCAAGTGATAACGCGAGGTTGACTGCAACGGTAGTTTTACCGGTACCACCCTTGCCCGAGGCGATAGCGATCACCATTAGAACCTAATCGCACCAACCGGACATGCATACGCACATTGACCACACTGGATACATCGAGAAGCGTCGATCTTAGCCACTTTATTTTCAACCCTTATAGCACCGGTAGGGCATACGGTTGTACAGATGCCACAACCTTTGCATAAGGAGCTGTCAACTGTGGGGTAAGTTCTAACCGGTAGTTGATACTGGCCCGGCCACCATCTTATGGGATAAGGCCAGCGACCGGGCCATAGATTTCTACCACCTCGATATCTGCGACCTGGCATTACTTAAGCTCTTTAAGTCGACGTTCGATCTGCTTCAACCGCTCCTCCAACATGCGTTTCTCGAATTCGAGCCACTCTTTCTCAAGTTCACGTGGAGGTCCAGCAGGTGGATAGGGGGGAGGTGTCCAACCGCCATAACCGCGACCATAACCCATACCACGACCGTAGCCCATACCGGGGCCGTAACCCATGCCAGGACCATAACCCATACCAGGGCCGTAAGGCATACCTGGACCATATGGTGGTACCCCATATGTGGGTGCACTCGGTTGTGAGGTGAGTTCACCCTTTAGATAACGGTTTACTGCATCACGTACAGTCATCTGAGGTGCAGACACAGCCTCTATACCGGCTTGCTGTAGTACCATCGTGGCGTTGGGCCCGAAATGACCTGCAATCACTGCAGTTACACCTTCGTTGGCTGCTAACTGAGCAGCTTGAATACCGGCACCACCTGCAGCTGATACGTACTGGTTAGGTATGACACGAACATCGTTGATCTGATTGTTCTCAACCTCCACTATAGTGAAGGATGGACACCTACCGAATACAGGTGATACCATATCGTCGAGCCCACCTTCACCTGCACTCGCTATGAGTAGCTTCATTTAACCTCCGATTTGGGTGGTTGTGTATAGGGATAAGTGGGAGGATAGGAGTACATCCCAGCTGGAGATGGAGGAACGTAAGGATATAACCATGGTGAGTAATACGGATAACCCATCAGATAGGGGTAAAACCACCAACACCAACCGCGACCAAACCACCAACCAGGTCGTAACCACGGTGGCAAGTAACTAAAAGGCCCATGACCAGGCCATGGACCCCACCACCAACCTCTACCACGCCACATTATGCCTCCTTTTTAAGCTCTTCAAGCCTCTTCTCTATAATATCAAGACGTTCGCGTAACATGCGTGACTCCTCCTCTAACATACGAATCTCATCCTCCTTTGACCACACAATCTGCGGCCCATAAGGTCCCCAGTAAACTGGACCATATATGCCGGTCCACCACCAACGCGGTAACCACGGAAACCACCTACATGCCCACCAATACCATGGATGCCAAAACCACCACATCTTACCTCCTTCTTTCAATTATCAAACTTTTTTAGGGTAGCCTATAATAAGATAAGTTATAGGGTAAAGTGTCAAGCATATAGATTCCGTTTTAGTCGTTTGGTAACCGCGGGGGGAGGGCAGCCCCGCGGCGAGGAGGGTAAGATGAGGGGTAAATTTTTGGGTCGGAGGTTGAAGGTTGGCAAGGTAGAACGCACGGCCTATTAGTACCGCTCGGCTCAACCCCTTACGGGGCTTACACCTGCGGCCTATCAACCCGGTCATCTTCCGGGGGCCTTCAGTCCCGATCCTTTCGGATCGGGAGGGAGACCTAATCTTGGGGAGGGCTTCCCGCTTAGATGCTTTCAGCGGTTATCCCTTAGGGGCATAGCTACCCAGCGGTGCCGCTGGCGCGACAGCTGGTACACCAGAGGCCCCCCCACCCCGGTCCTCTCGTACTAGGGGCAGCTCCCCTCAAGTCTCCTACGCCCGCGGCGGATAAGGACCGACCTGTCTCACGACGGTCTGAACCCAGCTCGCGTACCGCTTTAATGGGCGAACAGACCAACCCTTGGGACCTTGTCCAGCCCCAGGATGCGATGGGCCGACATCGAGGTGCCGAACCTCCCCGTCGATGTGGACTCTCGGGGGAGACTAGCCTGTTATCCCCGGGGTACCTTTTGTCCGATGAGCGGTGGCCCTTCCACACGGAGCCACGGGATCACTAGGCCCGGCTTTCGCCCCTGCTCGGCCTGTCGGCCTCACAGTCAGGCCCCCTTATGCCCTTACACTCCACGCACGGTTGCCGTCCGTGCTGAGGGGACCTTTGGGCGCCTCCGTTACCTTTTAGGAGGCGACCGCCCCAGTCAAACTGCCCGCCTGGCACTGTCCCTCGAGTTGCACACCCGAGGTTAGTACCTCGACATATCCAGGGTGGTATCTCACCGGCGGCTCCATCCCGCCTGGCGGCGGGACTTCATAGCCTCCCACCTATCCTGCACAGGATATGCCAAGATACAATACCAGACTGCAGTAAAGGTCCACGGGGTCTTTCCGTCCTGCCGCGGGTAGGCCGCATCTTCACGGCCAGTTCGTTTTCACCGGGCCCTCGGCCGAGACAGCGGCCCAGTCGTTACGCCATTCATGCAGGTCGGAACTTACCCGACAAGGAATTTCGCTACCTTAGGACCCTCAGAGTTAGGGCCGCCGTTTACCGGGGCTTCAGGTCGGGGCTTGCACCCCTCCCCTTCACCTTCCGGCACTGGGCAGGCGTCAGTCCCTATACATCGGCTTTTCGCCTTAGCAGAGACCTGTGTTTTTGTTAAACAGTCGCCAGGCCCTCTTAACTGCGGCCTCCTCGGGCTTCATCCCACCTAACGATGGGACTACGCCCTACGCGAGGCACCCCTTCTCCCGAAGTTACGGGGCGAGTTTGCCGAGTTCCTTGGCCGAGGTTAGCCCGCTCGCCTTTGGGTATTACCCTCGCCCACCAGTGTCGGTTTCCGGTACGGTCACCTGAGCCACTCCTCCTGAGGCTATTTCTTGTCCCGAGGATCGGACCAGTTCGGCTTGAGCCTCCCCATCACCTGAAGGTTATCCCCTCAGGCTTGGACCCCGAATTCCAGCTCGGGGCTGGCCCCAGCTCGGGCGTCACCCCAGGAGTAATAGCGCGACCCAGGTGGCGCGGGAATATTAACCCGCTTCCCATCGGCTACGCCTTACGGCCTCGCCTTAGGGGCCGGCTTACCCTGGGCGGATGAGCCTTGCCCACGGAAACCTTGGGCTTACGGCGGACGGGATTCTCACCCGTCTTGACGCTACTCACGCCGGGATTCTCACTTCCTACCCGTCCACCTCGACTCACGTCGAGGCTTCAACCAGGTAGGAACGCTCCCCTACCACTCCGCCGATGGCGGAGTCCCCAGCTTCGGTGGGGGGCTTAAGCCCCGATACATTTTCGGCGCAGAGTTGCTCGACCAGTGAGCTGTTACGCACTCTTTAAATGATGGCTGCCTCTAAGCCAACATCCTGGCTGTCTGAGCAACTCCACCTCCTTTACCACTTAGCCCCCACTTAGGGACCTTAGCTTGGGGTCTGGGTTGTTCCCCTCTCGGGAATGGAGGTTATCCCCCACCCCCTGACTCCCAGGGTTCAAGTGGCGGCATTCGGAGTTTGACGGGACTCGGTAGGTATTACCCCCCTCGTCCCATCAGTGCTCTACCTCCGCCACTCATCCCTGAGGCTATACCTAAATATATTTCGGGGAGAACCAGCTATCACCGGGTTCGGTTAGCTTTTCACTCCTACCCACAGGTCATCCGAGGGTTTTGCATCACCCACCGGTTCGGGCCTCCATCCCGTGTTACCGGGACTTCACCCTGCCCATGGGTAGCTCACCCGGCTTCGGGTCTACTCCCGGGAACTAAGCGCCCTGTTAGGACTCGCTTTCGCTACGGCTCCCCCACTATCGTGGGTTAACCTCGCTCCCGAGAGTAACTCCCCGGCTCATGCTGCAAAAGGCACGCCGTCACCCGAGTAGCTCCAACAAATTGAAGCTACTCAGGCTCCGACTGCTTGTAGGCACCTGGTTTCAGGTTCTATTTCACTCCCCGCCAGGGGTTCTTTTCACCTTTCCCTCACGGTACTACGTTCACTATCGGTCACGGGGTAGTATTTAGCCTTAGGAGGTGGTCCTCCCAGATTCACACCGGATTCCACGTGTCCGGTGCTACTCGGGTACCCTTCCCAGGGAGACCCACAGTTTTCGCCTACGGGGCTGTCACCCTCTTTGGCTCCCCTTTCCAGGAGGATTCGGCTAACTGTGGGTTTTGTAACTCCCCGAGCCCGTGGGTGCTAGGCTCCGGAAGGGCCCCACTACCCCCTGGGCGCAACGCGCACCCGCTTTTACGCGCCCACGAGTTTAGGCTACTCCCCTTTCGCTCGCCGCTACTCAGGGAATCGCTTTTGCTTTCTTTTCCTCGGGGTACTGAGATGTTTCACTTCCCCCGGTGTCGCCTCCCGCATTGCTGCGGGATCTCCGCCTTTGAGGCGGAGGGGTTTCCCCATTCGGAGATCCCGGGATCAACGGTTGTTTGCACCTCCCCCGGGCTTATCGCAGCTTACCACGTCCTTCATCGCCTCCCCGTGCCGAGGCATCCACCAGGTGCCCTTAGTATTCTACCTTACCACCTTCAACCTCCGATATGAATTTCAAAGATCTTTTGGCTTCTCTGGAGATGAGGGGATTCGAACCCCTGACCCCAGGCTTGCAAAGCCTGTGCTCTCCCAACTGAGCTACATCCCCAGATTGGGCCTGGGTGGAATCGAACCACCGACCTTACGCTTATCAGGCGTACGCTCTAACCAACTGAGCTACAGGCCCAATATCGGTGCTTCGGTTGCGGTTGGGTAGATCCTGTAAAAGGAGGTAATCCAGCCGCACGTTCCCGTACGGCTACCTTGTTACGACTTCGCCCCAGTCACCGGGTCCATCCTCGGCACCCCCCTCCCGTAAGGGTTGGTAAGGGTGACTTCGGATGTCCCCGGCTCCCATGGCGTGACGGGCGGTGTGTACAAGGGCCGGGAACGTATTCACCGCGGCGTACTTATCCGCGATTACTAGCGATTCCAGCTTCACGGAGGCGAGTTGCAGCCTCCGATCCGAACTGGGGGCGGTTTTCAGGGATTGGCTCCGCCTCGCGGCTTCGCAACCCGCTGTACCGCCCATTGTAGGACGTGTGCAGCCCCGGGCATAAGGGCCATGATGACTTGACGTCATCCCCTCCTTCCTCCGGCTTGCGCCGGCAGTCCCCTTAGAGTGCCCAGCCGCCATAAGGCGCTGCTGGCAACTAAGGGCAGGGGTTGCGCTCGTTGTAGGACTTAACCATACACCTCACGGCACGAGCTGACGACAGCCATGCAGCACCTGTGCCGGCTCCCCATATAGGGGTCCCTTCCCTTTCGGGTCGGTACCACCGGCATGTCAAGCCCGGGTAAGGTTCCTCGCGTATCATCGAATTAAGCCACGTCCTCCACCGCTTGTGCGGCCCCCCGTCAATTCCTTTGAGTTTCACCCTTGCGGGCGTACTCCCCAGGTAGCTCACTTAACGCGTTAGCTACGGGACGGAAAGTTTACCTTCCCATCCCTAGTGAGCATCGTTTACGGCCAGGACTACGGGGGTATCTAATCCCCTTCGCTCCCCTGGCTTTCGGGTCTCAGCGTCAGGAGGGGCCCAGAGAGCCGCCTTCGCACCTGGTGTTCCTCCCGATATCAACGCATTTCACCGCTCCACCGGGAGTTCCACTCTCCTCTGCCCCCCTCAAGACTGGCAGTTTCGGAGGCCGTACCAGGGTTGAGCCCTGGGCTTTGACCCCCGACTTACCAGCCCGCCTACACCCGTTTTACACCCAGTGAATCCGGGCAACGCTCGCCCCCTCCGTATTACCGCGGCTGCTGGCACGGAGTTAGCCGGGGCTTCCTCTGGAGGTACTGTCACCCCGCCTTCGGCGGGGCTTCCTCCCTCCTGACAGGGGTTTACAACCCGTAGGCCTTCTTCCCCCACGCAGCGTCGCTGGGTCAGGCTTTCGCCCATTGCCCAATTTTCTAGACTGCTGCCCCCCGTAGGGGTGGGGCCCTTGTCTCAGTGCCCCTCTGGCCGGTCACCCTCTCAGGCCGGCTACCCGTCATCGGCTTGGTGGGCCGTTACCCCACCAACTACCTGATGGGCCACAGGCCCCTCCCGAAGCGACCCTTGCGGGCCTTTGATGGTAGGAACTTGTGTTCCTACCACCACATGGGGTATTAGCCCCGGTTTCCCAGGGTTATCCCCCACTTCGGGGCAGGTTACCTGTGTATTACTCAGCCGTCCGCCGCTAGAGCTGAAATCCCATAGGTTCCCAGAGGGAACCTATGAGACCAACCCCCGCTCGACTTGCATGTCTAAGACACGCTGCCAGCGTTAGCCCTGAGCCAGGATCAAACCCTCCATCCAATATAAATCAAGTAGGTTACCGCAACCGAAGCACCGATATGAATTTCAAAGACCGTTTGGATTGAGCTTTAATAATATAGTCAATAACTTAATAATGCAACCCTTTCAGCTGTCAACCTCCAAAGAGCATCTCAAATATATCCCTATACTGTGGCCAGTCAAGTGGTGAGCTATTCAATAATATAATCCCATTCATCCAGTGTCAACTTTTGATTTACACATCTGGTGCACAAATTGGCGCACAAACTCTGCCCCCCTCCGGGTGACGATCCTCGAATCATTAGGTAATAGCAACTCGTAATCGAAGTTAGCCAGCTTTTCAAGTGACTTGCACTCCTTATCAACATCCCATGAGTAAGGGTTGGGCCCCTTCTTTAGTCTCATATACGCCAACGTGTATGGTACAGTATCACCAGGAAACATTATCCCACGGCGTTCATCCAATAACGCTATACTGCCCCTTGTGTGTCCCGGCACATGTATAACTTTAAGGTTACCTATTTTATCGCCATCCCTAAGCTTGATATCAACCTTTGTGAAACACCTCTTGAAAATCATATGACCTATCCACAGCAGTAAGCGGGTCCACCAGATTCTACCATCCTTCCATGCTCGCTGCTTACCTTCAATATATGGGGCTTCTATCTCGTGAGCAACCACTTTACTACCTGTGATATGTTTGAGTCGCCTCGCATTACCCATATGGTCAATATGATGATGTGTTAGCACTATAAACTCTATATCTTTGGGATCTTTTCCCATCTTCCTTATGTAGCGTAGTATCCTACCAGTATAGCCCGGTACTCCTGTATCTATTAGTATAAGCTTCTCATCTTCCACAAGATATACGCTGCTGGAGAACAACCTGATACGGTGTACTCCATCCACTATCTTCATCATCCGATACGTTCGATGTCTACTCCAACACTTCTTAACTTATCGTCCAATCTTTCATATGCACGATCTATGTGATAAACTCTATCGATAGTGGATTCACCCTCCGCACCCAGTGCAGCCACCACCAGAGCAGCACCACACCTCGCATCTGATGCCATGACCGGTGCACCCCACAATTTCTTCACCCCATATATGGTTGCAACCCTATCCTCTATCACCACACGTGCACCCATCCTCTGTAATTCCGGAAAGTGTGTAAACCTATTCTCATAAAGTGACTCCTCCACAAAACTGGTACCTTCAGCTAACGTTAGCACCGCACTAAATATGGGTTGGAAGTCGGTTGGGAACCCCGGATATGGTGCTGTCTTAAAGTTTACCGCCTTCAACCGCCGTCTACAGGTTACTCTTATTCCGGGGCCATCCTTATGGATTTCTACCCCCGCCTCCTGCAGTTTCAATATTTCAGATGTGGAATCTTCCCATCTTGCACCCTCTATAAATATATCGCCACGTGTGATAGCGGCAGCTGCCATAAACGTATCAGCTTCAATATAATCTGGCCCTATGGTATATTCGATACCATGGAGCTCAGACACGGGATGGATGAGCACTTGGTCACCTTCCATATTTATCTTGGCACCCGCTTTATTGAGAAACTGTATAAGCTCCTTAACGTGGGGCTCCAGTGCCACATTGACAAGCCGTGTTACATTTTGTGCCATAACTGAGCCCATGATGAGGTTCTCTGTACCGGTGACAGATCGTTCCTCAAGGTATATAGTACCACCCCTTGGCCATCCCTTTGCCTTGATGGTACCCGCAAACTCTTGGATATCCACCCCCATACGCTTGAACCCGTTTATATGTACATCTATTGGACGATGTCCGATAGCACAGCCACCGGGTCGTGCCACCTCAACCTCACCCAACCTCGATATTAGTGGACCCATCACGAGTATTGAGGCACGCATCTGTTTTACCAGCTCGTAAGGTGCTGCAGGCTGTTGTATCGTCTTTGCATTTATAACAAGTGTGTTACCTTCGAATTGGTGCTCTACCCCCATGAATGTAAGTATCTCAAGCAATGTACTTACATCACGTAACCTCGGTACATCATGTAGGACGACCTCCTCTTTTATAAGTAAGGATGCCGCTATTATAGGTAGGCTCGCATTTTTAGCCCCCTGTACACGTAATTTACCACGAACTGGGTTTCCCCCAATGATACGAAACTTTTGCATCACTTATGTGTTGGGGGACGTGCCACCACCAGTGTATGCCCACGATCGTTAGCCCATGCTTTAAGGAAATAAGTCCTGGTTGAATCCGGTGTCTCGTATATGGGACCTTTGAAGAATATACTAACCATCTTATCCCACATATTTTTGAGCTTCACCTCACAATATACGTAACTTTTGGCTGGATCATTAGCATACGCATATACTTTAAACTGGGTAAGTGTATCGATAAGCTCATAATATGGACCCTCTGCATATGCGATCGAGTATTCAGGCCAATAATCTACGACCTCACCCCCCATAGTTATTTCAATAAACGCCTCCCTACGTAATGAGTCAAATATCTCCTCAGGTGGATATCGGCCATTTATACGTCTGTAATCTTCTATTTCATCTTTTATCTTAAGTAGACCAAGTCGCGCTTTCGCCATAACAGCAGAGGTATGCACCATAGGTCGTATATCTTGTTGGTATTGGTCGAGTAGTAACCTAAGTCGTCGCATACCTTCCCATCCCTTCCTTATAGCACCCCACTTCGCATATTCAGCTTCCGTATTGCGAAAGCTATCAATAACGGTTTTCATTTCAATATAGGTGAGGCTATCCAGTTGCAGTTCATCCAAATTACGGGTAGCTTCATCCAGCGTAATCGTGATCGTATCTTCGACCTTCTTACCCATAAGTTCAGCCCATTTGCGTTTGAATAACGTATGGAGTATCTCCATGTTCTTACGATAATCCTCCAGCTTCGTCGTATCCGTGACCACATCCACTATGGATTTCATGCTATCAAAATATGTTGCCAATCTTGTAGCTTTCTTAAGTAATGCTTCCCTAAGGGTGGCTTCCTTTTCAGCAGGTACCATTTCATCCAGTTTATCGTAGACATTCATCACAATAGATATTGGATCTTCTACCTCAAGTGTATCCTCGAATGGGGTAAGGTTTACCTCAGCCTCATATTTACGCAAACAGTACATAACCTTAGCTAACTGTGAATCTACTTTACCCCTCATCTCTTCCGGTAGATACGATAACGTGAGCCCATAGAACTCCTGCAGTATACCGTACATGTTTTCAATACGCTTCTTCGCATATGCAATATTACCGGTATATTTAGGTGCAGATGCATGCTCTGTGATTATAGGGCGTGAAAAATGAAACGCTAACACTTCTTTAAGGTTAGCATTAGGACCTGGGTATGCACCATGATCCACCCTGTAAGCTTCAAGCGCATTACGTATTTCCGTAAGTGTCTTCTCGGCCTGCCGTACGTGCGCAAAATCCTCAAACGTACCCTTAGATTGGCACCCTATTATGAAGATGAACATAGAAATTAATATGAAGTGCCGCATTTTACCTCCTTAGACTGAAAATATACTTGCATATCATTTCGTCAACTTATTGTTATGATGCCAAACATTAAGGAGACGTTTCATGCCTAACACAGCAAGCTCCCTTGGTCGTATCTCGAGTGTCAACACACGTTCTTTGGAATCAAGCAATTCCAAATAGTAACCCCAGTTTATATTACCTTCACCTATAACGTTATGTTCATCAACCTTACCCCAGTTATCATGTAGGTGTACGTTCTTCACTTTGTATAGGAAACGTAGGAAGAAAGCCTCCTCACGTTGCTTCTCATCATGATCGAGAGTATTTGAATGCCCTATATCCCAAGTTAAGTATAGTGGCAACTCCGGCAGTAAGCTCTCCAGTACCTCATATGATAATGGGTAGCGCATCTCAGATGTATTCTCTATACAAAAGAATAGCCGCTTACCCTGCATGTACGTACCTATATCTTTGAGGCTCGAATATAAGCGTTCGTATTCTTGTTCGTACCAGAGTTCCCATGTACGTAATATTTTACCCTGTGTAGCTAATGGCATTGAGCGTCCCAGATGCACCGTAATCGCATATGCAGCAAGCTCCTCAGCGAAATCTATGTATTCCTTAAGCCTCCCGATAGTCGCAAGTCTTATCTTATCGTCTATGAAAAATGAGAAGTTGGTCGGCACATGAAATAGTAGGATAAAATTCTCATCCCTTATTGCACGCCGTTCGGCACTACTTATTCGTTCGGGTTGAAAATTGGGTGACAATAGATGTAATTCCACTGCCTGGAATCCATTCTGCTTTCCAAACCTTATTGCCTCAAGTATGCTCTGGGTATCGTATGAGGCTTGATATCCGATAGGGTTCGCAACTCGCATAGTTTACAAGATATGAATCAATGGTTATCGGTCAATAATTTTGATATCCTCGCATCTATCCAGCGAATTAGAATCAATTGTTATTGACACATTGACAAATTTCCCTATTTTAAAGTATGTTTAAATTAAGGTACTATCCAGATCCCGTATTACGACGTAAGGCACACGAAGTTAAGGATTTCGATTCAAGCAACCTCGAGTTCATACTTGAGAACATGCGTCGTGTATTCATCGAACATGATGCTATAGGGTTGGCTGCACCTCAGGTAGGTTTGCTCAAACGCATATTCCTTATAAGACTGAATGATAAGCTTGAGGAATACATAAACCCTGTCATAATCGAGACCTCTGGTAAGGCCCTAAATGAAGAGGGTTGTCTAAGTTTTCCTGGGCTTTATTTTAAAATAGAGCGTGCACGTAAAGTGACGATCAGTGCATACAAAGTAGATGGTAGAAGGGTTGAACGCAAGTTTGAAGGTATGATGGCACGTGTAGTACAGCATGAGGTTGACCATCTGGATGGTGTTTTGTATATCGACTACTTGACACCTGAAGAACGTTTAAAGGTCGATTTGCTACTTATAGGTGCGTTGGAGGAGGTATGACGACCACCATAGAGAGGAAGTGGTATCTTGTAGATGCTACTGGTAAGACACTTGGGCGACTCGCTTCACAGATTGCACTCATACTACGGGGCAAACATAAACCCCAGTATCAGCCGCACCTTGATGTCGGTGATTACGTGGTGGTTATCAATGCCGAAAAGGTGCGTGTTACTGGTAAAAAGGAGACCGACAAACTCTACTACAGGCATTCAGGTTATCCAGGTGGGTTCAAAGCTATCCCATTGGGTGTGATGCGACGTAAGCATCCCGAATTCCTCATCTATCATGCTGTCAAAGGTATGTTACCAAAGAACCGACTTGGTCGAAAGATGCTCAAAAAGCTGAAGGTTTACCGTGGCCCTTCTCACCCACATGTTGCACAAAATCCGGAGCCATTAGATATAGAGGCATAAGATGGATACACCAGAAATTTTAGAAGAAAAAGCACCTGAGACCACTTGGTATGCAGCTACCGGGCGTCGTAAAACTGCCACCGCACGTGTGCGGTTACGGCCAGGTGGTGGCAAGATGATAGTCAACGGCAAGCTACTTGAGGAGTACTTCAAGAACCAGCTCGCCCTCATAAATGATATACTGTTGCCATTCAGGCTCACCGGTACACTTGGTAAGTTTGATCTCTTCGTACGTGTTGATGGTGGCGGTCTGTCGGGACAGGCAGGTGCCATCCGTCACGGTATCGCACGTGCACTGGTGCTTTATAATCCCGAGTTACGACCTACACTCAAAGCAGCGGGCCTACTCACACGTGATCCTCGTATGAAAGAACGTAAAAAGTATGGGTTAAGGAAAGCCAGGCGTGCACCTCAGTGGAGGAAACGCTGATGCCACTTGTCACAATTGAGGAACTACTTGAAGCAGGTGCACATTTGGGGCATAAGCGGTCAAGTTGGCATCCACGTGCAAAAGAGTTCATATTCATGGAGAAGATGGGTACCCACATTATCGACGTACGTAAAACCATAGAGTATCTCGAAAAAGCCTACAACTTCGTACGTAACCGTATTGCCGAGGGTGGCACAATACTATTTGTCGGTACCAAAAAGCAAGCACAAGACATCGTACGTGAGTTAGCCGAGGAGTGTGGTGCCTTCTACGTAACCGAAAAGTGGCTCGGCGGTATGCTTACAAACTTCGAAACCATACGCAGATCAGTACTCAAAATGAAACGCCTACGTGAGATGAAGGATAACAACGATTATCCTGGGCTCACAAAGAAGGAGATACTCACACTCCAACGTGAGCTGGCCCGACTCGAACGCTACCTCGTAGGTATTGAGGATATGGAGACACTGCCATCCATCGTTTATATCACAGATGTTAACAAGGAGATGACAGCCATAAAGGAGGCACGACGGCTCGCTATCCCAATAGTTGCCATAGTTGATACAAATGTCGATCCGAAGCTCGTCGATTACCCCATACCTGCAAACGATGATTCAATGTACACCATAAGGCTTATAACCTCAATAATTGCACGTGCAGTAAAGGAAGGTAAAAGTATGCTCGAAACCGGCACCCATTCAGAGAAACAGTCCACGGAGGCATCATGAAAAAGGTAAGCATAGATGAGATCAAAAATCTACGTAAAATTACTGGTGCAGGTGTACTTGATTGCAAGATAGCGCTTGAGGCTACCGATGGCGATATCGACAAGGCTATCGAGTACCTCCGTAAACGTGGTATAGCACGTGCTGAAAAGAAACTCGAACATGAAACCCAGGAGGGTATAATCGCTGCATACATACATACAGGCGACCGTCTGGGTGTGTTGCTTGAACTCAACTGTGAATCGAGCTTCGTTGCACAAACTCCTGAATTCAAGGCACTCGCCAAGGATATCGCTATGCAGATAGCCGCTATGGCACCCGAATACGTGTCACCAGATGACGTACCAGAGGATGTTATAGAGCACGAAAAGGAGATCTATCGTGAGCAGGCCAAATCCGAAGGCAAACCCGAACGTGCGTGGGATAAAATCGTAGAGGGTAGATTACAGAAGTTCTACGAGGAGAAATGCCTACTCTCACAACCCTTCATAAAGGATCAGTCTATCACTGTTGGGGAGTACATAAAGGAGCACATATCAAAATTTGGTGAAAACATAAGGGTAAGACGATTTGTGAGATTCAAAGTTGGTGAACAACTTTAGCTACAGACGTGCACTTATAAAAATAAGTGGTGATACGTTCGGTACACCACGTGATATAAATATTTCTCTATTGCAGCAATTGGTACATGAAATAAGTGCCATACAGCCACATGTAGAGTTGTCGTTCATGATAGGTGGTGGTAACCTATTTCGTGGCCGTGATCCCATCCCAGGTATCACCTCAATAGTGATAGACAAGATCGGCATGATCAGCACACTTATCAACGCATTGATATTTGAACATTTATTAGAACAACATAATATACCCACCGTGATAATGAGCGCATTACCGGTGGCACAGCTTGCTGAAGGTTATGTACGTGAACGTGCCATCCAGTACCTCGAATCCAAATATGTGGTACTGTTTGCTATGGGCTTGGGTAGCCCATTCTTCACCACCGATACAGCTGCTGTGTTACGGGCTGCTGAGTTACACGCTGAGGTTGTGATCAAGGGTAGCAAAGTGGATGGCGTCTATGATTCTGATCCCAACGAAAATCCGCATGCCAAGATGTTCACCGAGCTGACGTTTGATGAAGCGCTTCACCGCAATTTACGGGTGATGGACCGTACCGCATTCGCGTTAGCAGCTGAACAGGAAATACCCATAATTGTGCTCAACATAATGAAAAGCGGTAACTTAACCCGTGCACTCAAAGGTGACAAAGTGGGCACACTTCTACATAGATGACAAGGGTTATACTGGTACGACATGGTGAAAGTGAGGGTAACCTACAGCGGTTGTTCCGCGGTAGGTGCGATTTCCCGCTCACATCACGTGGTGTTGAGCAAGCGCGTGCACTAAGGGATGAACTCGCCAACTTCAACATAGATGCTATCTATACCAGCCCACTACAACGTGCATTGAAGACTGCAGAGATAATAAATGAACGTCATAATGTACCGATATTCAAAGAGGATGGGTTCATCAATATAGACCTGGGTGAATGGCAAGGTAAGCCACGTACTGAGATAGAGCGTAACTATCCAGAGCTATGGAAGTTATGGATAACCACACCTGAGGAACTCCATATAAAGGGTGGCGAACCTTTAGATAACGTTCAACAACGTGCTTATAATACCTTGGTCAAACTCATCAAAAACCATACCAATGGTACAATCGTAATCGTTACACATCGTGCAGTACTTAAGCCATTGATAGCACGTGCTATTGGGATAGCCAAACCCTACTTCTGGAAGATACACATAGACACCGCATCCTATAGTATACTGGAATACACTGATGAACGTGGATTTTACTTGACGTTACTGAATCAGACCAAACATTTACATGAATTTATTCGCGAGTTAACATAGAGGGGGTACGATGAATGTGTTTGATGCTATTACCAAAAGGCGTAGTATAAGAGCATATAAGCCGGATCCCATTCCCGAAGATAAACTCAACCGCATCCTGGAGGCAGCACGGCTTGCACCTTCTGCAAAGAATCGCCAACCCTGGAAGTTCATAGTGGTGAAAGATCCCGCCATCCGTCGGGCACTCGTCCCCGCATGTAAAGGACAACGGTTCGTGGGTGAAGCCCCTGTAGTTATTGCTGGGGTGGCTGAGACTACCGATTATGTGCTTACTTGTGGCATACCTGCACATATCGTAGATATAGCGATAGCTATGACACAGATGACGTTACAAGCGATGGAGGAGGGGCTTGGCACCTGTTGGATAGGTGCTTTCTATCAAGACGAAGTGAAGAAAGTACTGGGTATACCACCCGACAAGCAGGTGGTTGAACTGCTGACACTCGGCTATCCAGCTGAATCGCCAGCACCGAGGCCAAGGAAATCCTTTGATGAAGTGTTCGCATTTGATCGCTATAGTTGATGCACTACATTAGGATTAAGCACCGGCTGGCACTTGGACTTGCGGTTCTCATCCCTATTAGTGTTACCATTTACATATTGTGGTTCATAATACGTAAGTTGATACTATGGTTAAAGCAACTCGCCCGTATGCTACCAACAGGGTTACAGGTACCGATCCCTGTGATCTATGGCATAAGCTTGCTCTGTATTTTCCTCCTTGTATACCTTATAGGATGGATTTCATCCACTTACATTGGGAGATTGGCTTTACGTAACATCGAACGTCTATTCAGTCGTGCGCCACTCATCGGTGCTATATATCGTGCACTTACGCATATGAGTAAGGCGTTGGTTGTCGAACGTCGTGCATTCAAAGAAGCGGTATGGGTTGAATTCCCACGTAAAGGGTTGAAAACCTTAGGCTTCGTCACCGGTAAAGAGCGTAAAGATGATAAAACCTTCTATTCGATATTCATCCCAACTGTGCCCAACCCTACATCTGGCTTCTTTGTTCGTGCTATGGAGGAGCAGGTTGAACAATCTGGTCTCACCGTAGACGAAGCGTTTGCACTTATACTATCTGCTGGTATGTACGAAGGTGGCGATGAATCCTATCATTAATTTTATCTCCAAAGTTCTCAGGTTAGATCGAAAAGATAGGATGAAGACACGCTTCCATAACCTGCTTGAGGAATACGTTGAACATGGTTTTATAGCTACTGAGGAACAGCGTATGGTTAAAGCTATCCTTAAACTCAACCAAAAGGATGTGGAGGAAGTTATGGTACCACGTACGGATATGGTGTCAGTACCTGCAGATATGGAGGTTGACCGTGTTTTACAGTTAGCAGTGGAATGCGGATTCTCACGCTACCCTGTATATCACAAATCCATAGATAATTTAGTGGGTGTGGTATATCTGAAGGACTTGAACCGCTTTCGACGCTATCCTGATACACCAGTGATTGAAGCGGTACGGTTACCTTATTTCGTACCACGTACATATAGTGTTTTACAAGCGTTACGTGATATGCGTAGACGACACGTATCATTAGCTATAGTGACTGATGAATATGGTACGGTTGAGGGGTTGGTTACCATCAAAGATCTTGTTGAAGAGATTGTAGGTGAGCTAAGTGATGAGTTCGAGAAGGTATCACCCGAAATACAGAAAGTGGGTGAAAACCGCTACATAGTGAATGCAGCAGTCGATCTTGACAAGCTCAACGAAATCTTGGGGCTCAACTTACACGCTAAGGATGTTAACACATTCGGTGGTTACATCATTAAAACCATCGGCTATATACCCAGAGTGGGTGAACACCTTAACATAGCAGGATTACATGTAGAGATCTTGCAAGGCTCGCAACGTCGTATTAAAAGTGTACTGGTTGAGAAATTACAAGATGCGTAAAACATTGGTATTAATAGTGTGGTTAACCACCAGCTGCATGTGGTGGTACGAACGTGAGGTACCTCACGTACCACCACCCAAGGTTGAGCTTCCCATAAAAATAGGTGTCATACTTACCTACAATGAAACCGGTGATTCGCTTCCCCAGATCGTATACGACGGTATTATGGCTGCAACCAACAACGTACGTATTGAACACCACATTGTGCCACTTGATTCCATTGAATTAGTACACACATATGTAAAGTTAGCTACTGATGTCAATACTATTGCGATATTGGGGCCATTACATTCAAGAGCCTGTAAATGGATAAGCTCACTCTCTAAAACTTATGAACTACCAACCATCACACCTACCGCAGTAGATCCGAGGATACCCACACTCAGTCCCTACCTTTACAAACTATATCGTAGCACATGGGCACAAATGGTGAAGCTCGCTAAATATGCAATCCTTACCCGTGACATACACAAGTTTGTCGCCATAATACCAGCTGATAGGTATGGTGACCTATTACTTGAGACGTTTCGTCAAACAGTCGACACATTGGGGGGTGAGGTTGTCAAAATTTTCCGTTACGATACGAAAATGTTGGAAGATGGTAGCCTCAAAACCACCCTACACTATGAGCTGGAAGACCTCATCTATGAAGGTATCCTCATCGTGGGCTACGTATCCATCATGCGACCTCTCGCATATGCGGTATGGGGTAGCGGTGCAATAAAGCAGGGCGTAACGGTCTTATCCAATAACGTATGGACAGTACGTGAGCTACGTGATATACCCGGGGTTGATAACACAATATTTGCAGCACTACCGTGGGAGGTGGAGAATAAGAACCCGTTCTGGATAGCAGGTTATACCGCCATGCAAATCGTAGAGGATGCACTCCAATCAGGTATATCTACACGGGGTAAGTTAAAAGAATGGCTCGACATCCACATGGATGAACCGCTCCCATATGGGTTAGGATTATCAATACATGCAGTGGTACCACACCTACATATCTACACGTTAAGGGAGGGGCAAATCGTGAAATTATGGTGATCCTTACATTTCTGCTGAATCTTACCCAACTACTGGTAGGTAATGGTACACGTGGCCCATACTTCTTAGATAGCTTGGTGATACCACAATCTATCGTCATATACACAGATAGTGGTGAACTCGATACCAGTTGCTATAGGTTTATATTCTCGAGTGGCACACTGTTTTTCAAATATCGGGTAGCACCTACCGAGACCTTGGTCATCTCCTATGAGAAGCTCAACCTCCACATACCGACGGTATATCGGATATTTGTGATGGATTCCACCACACACGTAGATACGTCTATCGATACCATCGATAAGCAACACTCTTCGTTACAGTTGACTGGCGTGAAAGGTATAAGCTTTTCGATAACACCTGCCAATCTACGTATGGAACAAACGTTAACAATGAGCTGGTACACCAACCACAGTAATATATTGGTGGAAGGTAATTTCGATGCCACTGGTGAAGATGGCACGATACCACTCAACTCGGTAGAGGATTGGCGTTTACGCATAGAGCGTGACGACCTTAACCTCGAGTGGGGTACATTAAACACTACACTACACATGCCGCTGGGTGACCTACCTGTACGTGATGTCGGTATACGAGTGAGGAAGTCACATTTTACTGTTACCCATTACATACAACATAGCCGCCGATCCACCAAGCGGTTTGTTATCGTACATCGTGGTGAACAGGGGCCGTTCAAGTTATCCACAGAATTAATCCTACCTGGTAGCGAGCTCGTACGGGTTAACCATGTCGTTAAATCGAGGGTCCACGACTATTACTTGGACTACAACGAAGGTAACCTATATTTTACCGCTAACTGTTTGCTACAACCAGGTGATACGGTGACTGTTGTGTTCGATGTATTGGATGAAAATTCAACCAATCCCATCTCATACGTTGCAATTACGAAGCCAAATTATGAGCTGGGTCTACTGAGATATGAAGGTGAGGCTTTTCCGTTCTTCTCATATCACCTCACCAATGATGTGTTTGGCTTCCACGTATCAGGTATCACATCAGGTGGCAAGGGGTTAGCCAACCTCTTACGTGTTACAGTTGGATCTACACAAAAGCTATGCCTTTCATACTATTATAAGACAGATGGATTCAACCTCCCCGGTACCATGGTGGATACGTTCCCACAATACAGTGTAACGGGGGTGATGACACCTTTTCCAGCGTTTGTGACACAGTTCAGCTTAAGCACCAGATGCAGACGAATCAACCTAATGTATGGTAACGGTTATGGTATAGACTTACATCAGATAGGTTCCCATGTACTGTATGAGTTATACATAAAGCGTGCTTCGTACGTTTTCAAATATGGCTATACCAACTTATATGATGGCTACAATTTTGTGGAACTAACGACAAATAGCTGGCATATTAGAGGTGAAGCCAACCGCACTCGTTACACACTTAAAGGTGGTGGCCAGTTACCGCTACCGTTTAGGCCAAAGGTGGTTCTACATATCGAACGATGTGGTCGACAGACACTTTTACTGTATGATGTTGAGGCCAATAAGAATTTCGCTAACGGTGATTTCAGGTTAATCCGTCACTACGTACATACAGCATATTCCAACGTGTCACGCCTTACGATGGTGTTAAACTACTACCCATCATATGGATTCATATCATTATTAGGTGAATGGAGTTCCGATACACCCATGCTGATGTTGGATTTCTACTTACGTAAGGGAGTAAGTGGTCGTCTACTTTATGGTAGGGTAAAGAGTATCACCCTATCGCCATTTGTTACATGGGAACACTATCGTATACGTGGTGATTGTAGGGTTAGCGTTACCCCACAATACAGGGAGCAACGCTATGGGGTGATATTCGAGCGGCTCACCCCTGTAATATTGGGTATAAAGCAGTCGCTGGTCTACCACGATCACATGCGATACGTAGAGATTAACCCCTACCTTCGCTACAGGGGTGAACATCGTACCATAGAGGCTTACACCACCCTACAATACTTTATCATCCATCCTCGGGTGGAATTAACCGCCGGCATCCGATGTTACTTACAATCTGGACAATGGCTCTACATCGGTACGTATCAGATGCGATGGCAGGATAAGTTCTACCATAACTTTAACTTACAGGCTAACCTTTGCTTCTAACCCCATACTTAAGCAGGTACTCGATAAGGTTATCCAATTTACATGTAAGTAATATCTCATACTTATCGGCTGCACCCCCGTAGACGAACAGGTATCCATCACGTACGATGGCACCCACCGGAAATACCACGGCTGGTATATCTACTGGATATTTTTCATCACCGTGAAGCTCCCATGGCTTATGTGGTATATACACAGGCAACTCGCTCATCGCAATAATCTTACGTGGTACATCCTTATCCAATAACATCACATTCACCGAATATGCGCGTTCTATACCGCTATCTAACCCATACATACGAGCGATGTTAGGCGGTATTTCACCCACTGCATGGTAGATGAAGAGGTAACCCACATCGGTTGGTATTAGCTGGGTGCCGGGACCTAACTTCTCCGTACCATGTGATAGCTCACCCGCACGCAATAATATGAATTCATCACGATGTTCATAAATCTTACACCATAGGGGACGATATTTCTTCGGATGAAGTAGCTGGTCGATACCTTCCTCTAACGGGGCAAGATAGATGTGAGGATGGAACCTCAAAAATATATAGCTTGCACGTTTGGTGAACACCGGTATAGCGTTACGGTTGGTGAACGCATCCACGATACCATGGTAGATTATGTTACGGAAATCAGTCGTTGAGTACACAGCGATACGGTCACTATCATGTGAAAAGAACGGCGGCCCTATCTTACCACACCCTATGAGTAAATAAGTGCTATTGTGTTTCACCACTCTTATATCCTCTATACCATACGTAAAATCCTGATGTTCGGTACCATCACCTTTTATGACCGTACCACGTGGGTTAAAATGTACACCATCGTAGCTCTCAAGCACCCATATTTCAGCAATATAGTTTTCTAACCCCCAACGTTCGATACCCATCTTCTTATCGTAAAATCGCACCCTACGGTAGTTCTTATGTACACGAGGTAACACCATGAATCTGTTCTCAGGTGGATAGAATTCAGCCCCTCCATTGAATACTGCACCTATGTGTTCAATATCATCTTCGTACCAAGTGAGCCCCAACTGTTGTGGCGTGATGATGGGGTTAGCAGGATGGCTATCAAGTTTGAACATATACTTATTGTCAAGTTTTACGAGTTCACCCTCACCAAGATGTTGCATCCCTGTAAACCTCCATGTGCTGTTTCGCGACCGCTTTCCAAGATGTACGTTCCCTATATTCGTACGTCCTATCTATTACATAGTTACGAAACGTATCATCCTCCAACAGACGTAAGATCACCTGCGCTAACCCCTCTGAGTTGTACGGCAATATGAGTAATTCATCAGATATGTTCTTGAGCTCCTCAAACTTCGGTATCCTCGTAGCTATGATGGGTTTACCCGCCCCTATAGCGAGATGGAACGCACCAGATGATGAGCGATCCTCTTCGTAATAGTGAAATAACACAATATCGCTTGCCCCCATGAGATATGGTACATCTTCATCTGGAAAGAACCTATTTGGGAATATCACGTTATCAGCAACATCGAGCTTATCAATCATATCGCGAATATACTCAACGTATTGTTTCTCACGTTCACTTGCAGTGGGTGCAACCGTACCCGCTATGAATATGTATACATCACGTCGCTTCTTAAGTATATGAGTTAGCGCCTTAATAGCTACCTCGTAACATTTGTGGGGTTTGACGAACCCAAACATCAACACAATTTTGGCATCCTTGGGTAGATTGAACTTCTCACGTGAATTCAGCTTATCCTCGTTCGTTATGAGTGTACCATGTGGTATGATACGTATTTTATTGGCTTCTATACCTAACCGCATGAGGATCGCCTTTTGTGCTTCAAGATGCAATATTATACGATCGGCACGTTTGGCTATGGTGTATGCAAAATTCTCATCAATAGCAGCTCGTTCAGAGAACTGTGCCGGTCGTATACAGTGTATGGTTAGTATCTTTTTGATATCTCTGGGTACGCTATCCAGCAGCCTTGGCAACCTATCATCAAACCCATATATACTGTACTCATGCTGTATATGTAAACAATCTATATCCTCGAGATGCTCAAGTATGGTCGATACATAATCCCCTCTACGTGACCATACCGGTAACACGGTCAAGCGATCTGTCTCAACCGCGGATGCAAGATCCTCAGCAATTACCTTGATCCTTACGTGTGGCGCCACCTGCAGTAATGCATCCACCAAGTACGATGTGTAGGTAGCGATACCACAACGTTGTGGTAGATACGTCGATATGAATGCAAGTCTCATCCTTCATCATAAAATCGTACCCACGGTTTGCCCATAAATAACAAACGGGGCCGACCGGACTCGAACCGGCGATCTCCGGCTTGACAGGCCGGTGTGTTAACCACTACACCACGGCCCCTGAATTAAAAATAAGACAATTTGGGTGATGTCAATCTTAAATTCCACCAATTGATAGGTTATCACTTGTCACCAACATTCATATAGGTAATTTTAAAAGATGGTAGGAGGGATCATGAGAACCAAGCTTCCTGTTTTGGGGTTAATTTTTATAGCCATTCCTTTATGTGGTACTACAGGTAAGATCGTCGGCATTGTCACCGATATGGAGACAGGTACTCCACTTGCACACGTGAACATAGAGGTATTAGGTACACCACTTGGTACAGCTACCGATGAAGATGGCCATTTCGTTATCATAAACGTACCACCTGGCACCTATTCACTACGGATATCGAGGATCGGCTATCAACCTGTGGTACTCAAAGATGTTATAGTGAAGATAGGGCTAACCACCGAGATCAACGTAACACTTAAGCCCACTGCTATACCTATGGGTGAGATCGTTATCAAAGCCAAACGCCCACTGGTTGAGAAGGATGTAACCTCAGCTCGCTCAATAGTAACTTCCGAGGAACTTGAACGCTTACCGATCGAAAGCCTACACGATGTGATATCACGTACGGCAGGCGTCACCCGCGGTATATGGGGTGAGATCCACGTACGGGGTGGCCGTTCCGATGAGGTAATCTACATGGTGGATGGTATCCCTATAACCAACCCCTACACACGTGCGTTGGATGCATATCTACCACCGTCTGTTATACGGCAGATGGAGCTTGTTAGTGGTACCTTCAATGCCGAATATGGGCAAGCTATGAGCGGTGTCATCAACATCGTCACAAAAGAAGGTGCACCAAAACTCGAAGGCCGCCTATACCTCATACGTGGTGATTATCTAAGTACCCACACACATATTTTCCGTAACATAGACAGATTTGAGTTACATCGTATCGATAATCTGCGTTACATAAATTCAGACGACCTATACAAAATCAAGGGTATAAGCGACTTTGAGCTTAACCTATCCACACCGCTGTTCAGGTTAAATAAATTGAGGCTATTTCTTGCAATCAAGCACTATCAGAATGAAGGTCATATATATGGGGTGAGACGCTATTTGACATCCGATGTCAATGGCCCGATAATGAATTGGGATGAAGATACCACAGGTCATGGTGATAACGCGTATGTGCCAATGAACCCATATGCTGTTTTCTCATACGATGGTAAGCTTACGTGGTTCGTATCACCGAAACTCAAGATAAGTTATTCACACCTACAAAGCTACAGGAAACGCAAAGTATATTTGTTTACCTACACGTACGTACCGGATGGTACCCCTTATGGATATACGTGGACTACACAGGATATTCTAACCGTGCAACACACTATAGGGGCGAAGACTTTCTACAATCTGGGTGTATTCTATTCATACAATCGCTACGATCAATACGTATACGAAGATCCGTGTGACCCCCGTTATTACTTCGATGATAGATACTACTCAGGAGTTAGATTCAAACGTGGTGGTTGTTACCAGAGTTGGACACGCCGCTATTCCAACACGTACGGTATAAAGTTTGATATCACCAGCCAACTACATCCGGAGCACCTTGTTAAGATGGGTTTCATTTATCAAACATATGAGCTGTTCTATCATTGGCACTGGATTGACCCCACTGCAGAAGATCCGTTCCATCCACCACACCCTATGAACTGGGATGAATACAAACGTTACCCACACGAATGGGCGGTTTACGTACAGGATAAGATTGAGACACGTGACCTGATCGTAAATGTGGGGGTGAGGTTCGACTACTTTGACCCACGTGCTAAGGATATACCTGCACCTGAAAGTGTACGTGTGATAGTAGATCCATTCAACCCACCTCCTATGCCACAACTTGTACAGGTGGAACCCAAATATCAAATAAGCCCACGGTTGGGGGTAGCGTTCCCGATCTCCGAACGCGGTGTATTCCACTTCGCGTATGGACATTTCTTCCAGATGCCGCGGGTGGGTTACCTATACACGAATCCGGACTTTGAGATAAGGCCACAATACTCACGTCAGATAGTGGGTAACCCCGACCTTAAACCACAACACACTATCGCATACGAAGTGGGGTTCCGTCAAGGTATAGGGGAGGCACTCTCCATCGATGTAACCGCATATTATAAGGATATACGTAACCTGTTGACTACAAAAAAGGTGTCAGCTAACCCACCCGTGAATACCGATATATATTTTAGGTATGTGAACGAAGACTATGGTGATGTGAAAGGGGTAACCGTAAGTATCGAACGTCGCATAATGAGATATTGGGGTGCACGTATCGAGTATACGTTCCAGGTGGCAGAGGCAAATAACACATCACCCACTACCGTATATGCATCACAGAGTGGTAACGTTATCATAGAGCGGCCTAAGAAAGTGGTCCCTGTGTCATGGGACGAACGACATACACTTAACGCAAGCTTGACACTGGGTAAACCCGGTAGCTGGATTGTCAGCTTTACTGCCTCATACGGTAGCGGTAAACCCTACACACCAGTAGACAAAGGTGGTAAACGCATAGGTGACGAGTACAGCGCACGTAAGCCATCCACATTCAATATCGACATGAAGGCCAGTTGGGATGTTAAATTTAGAGGCATAGTGGTTAGCTTTGTGCTCAAGGTGTATAACCTATTAGATAGGCTCAACGAGTACATGGTATGGGATGATACCGGGCGTGCGGGTTATACCCATCTATACGAACGTTACGGATACGTAGATCCCGGTTATACATTACGTCCGTACTATTACTCGGCACCACGTCAGGTACGATTAGGGGTAGAGGTACGGTTTTGATATGTTAGCCACTTTAAAAGAGATACGCATACGTAACTTTTCGCTAATAGAGGATGTGAAGATCGATTTAGCCTCCGGCCTCAATATTGTAACCGGTGAGACAGGTGCAGGTAAGACCATATTTGTGCATGCACTTGAAGTGTTACTCGGTGGTAAGATCAGCACAGACGACATACGGGCAGGTACGGACGTGGCAACGGTTGAGGGATATTTCGAAGTAGCAGACAACCTTGCTAATCATATAGCTAACCGTTGGGGTATATGTTTTGAACAAAACGAGCTATTCCTTAAACGTACGATCACACGTGATGGTAGAAGCCGTGCATGGGTAAATGCGTCACCGGTACCGATTAAGGTGTTACGTGAGATAGGTGAAACGATATGCGATTTCCATGGCCAACATACGCATCAGTCATTGCTTGACCCCAGAAACCACCTACTGTTTTTGGATGCGTTCCTCGATATTGAAGCAAAGAGGGTGCAACTCACCCAAATATGGGAGGAATGGGTCAAACACCGACGTGAACTCGACAACTTACTTAATCGGTTAAGTGACATGCGTGAGAAAGCCGATTTCTATAAGTTTGAGATTGAGCGACTTGAGAAGCTCAACCTACACGAGGGTGAAGAGGAGGAGCTTGCGTCAAGGATTAAGTTGCTGGAAAACAGTGAAGCTATTGCTAGCTTGGTGAACGAACTCTACGACCTGCTATATGCGGGTGAAGAGGCGGTACTCGATAAGATTAACCAGATAATCAAGAAATGGAGTTCACTCCAGCAGTACGTGGATGGTGCAGATAAGTATCTTTCACAACTTGAATCCATGCTTTACGAGTTGGAAGATATCGTACCGTTCCTCGAGAATATTAAATCAAATATCGAGTACTCACCCGATGAACTCGATGCACTACGTAACAGGTATATGGAGCTACAGGAGGCGAAACGTCGCTACGGTAAGTCCAGTGTTAAGGAGTTGCTCGAATATTACGAAAGGTTGAAACAGGAGCTGGCAAGCTTAGATTTGGGTGAGATGGAGGTTGATAAGCTTCGACAACGTGAACATAAACTACGTAAGGAAGTAGAGAGGTTGGCGGATGAAATTTCGGAACTACGTCGTGCGGGTAAACATCAGCTCGAACAAAAGGTGGAAGCTGAATTACATGCGCTTGGTATGCCTAATGCAAGGTTTAGGGTGAAGATCGAGCCAAAAGAAATAGATGCCACCGGTAAGGATAAGGTTGAATTCCTATTCTCTGCAAATCCAGGTGAACCGTTGGGCCCACTTCGCAAGATAGCATCCGGTGGTGAGCTATCACGAACGATGTTAGCACTTAAGTCGATACTGGCGGAGAGGGATACCATCCCTATACTGGTGTTTGATGAGATAGATACAGGGGTTAGCGGTAGGATTGCCGATATAGTGGGTGAGCGTATGGATAAGCTTGCGGATAGCCATCAAATAATATGTATCACACATCTACCACAGATAGCATCGAAAGGTGAACGCCACTTCAAGGTATGGAAGGAAGTAACCGAAGGACGTACATGTACGAGGTTGGCACCGTTATCAGATGATGAACGTATACGTGAGATCGCATATTTGCTTGCAGGTAAAGAGATAAGTGATACAGCATTACAACATGCAAAGGCCTTACTTAAAGGAGGTGATAAATGAGCCGCAAGGAGCTAAATATTGGGTTTTGGTTGTTCTTTTTATGGGTCTGGATAATATACAGGATTACGGTAGCACCTACGGTATCGTTTTGGGATTGTGGTGAATACCTTTCGTGTGCAAACATACTTGGTATACCGCATCCACCAGGTTCGCCACTACATGTATTGATACGTAAGTTCGCAATGTTAATAATCCCCGTACGTGATGTTGCGTTAAGGTCCAACCTGTTGTCTACCATACTTGGAGCGATAAGTGCCACATTTATATACTATTTCATACTGCGTATAATAATAGCGGTAAGAAGGAATAGGTTTGCCGATGTGTGGGACCACATAACCGCACATACGGCTGCATTTGCTGGTGCCACCATAGGAGCGTTCTCATTTACACCATGGTGGAATGCGGTTGAAAGTGAAGCATATGTGTTGGCTACGTTCTTGATAATGTTTAACCTGTTCCTTGCGATTAAATGGTACGACCATAAAGATGAACCAGATGCTATCAAATACATACTACTTATAGCGTATTTGAGTGCATTAAGTGTAACCATACACTTTACGGGTATACTGGCAGCACCAGCCGTATTGTTGTTTGCGCTATTCGTACGTAGGCATGAACTTAAACCTTATTTTAAGGAAATAGTTACGCTAATCGTACTCTACTTCATAATATTGGGTGCGATAAGGCTATACAGTGCAAAACCGTGGCGATTGGATTTCACCATGGCGGGTGCGGTACTGTTTGGGGTAACGTTGCTGGGGTTGCTACCATATTGGGATAGGATGAGACGTTCGGTACATGCACTCATACTGCCGGTTATAATTCTAACCGCATGGACACCATACTTTTACCTGAAAATACGTGCAGCACAGGAGCCACCAATAAACGAGGTTGCACCCAAAGATTGGAAGAGCATAATGCGTGTATTCAATCGTGAGCAATACGGTAAGTGGTATTTCTTTCCACGTAATACACAGATAAAGACTGGATATTCGTTACCACGTGCATTTTACGAACAGTTTAAGTTCTACGGTAGATACCTACTGTGGCAATATGGGGTATACCCGCGTGAAACTGCATGGAATTCACGTCAATACCCGTATGGGATACGGTTTATATCGTTGATGTTATCGTTGATGTTCATCTTTGGTGGATTCTGGGGTATGTTCCTGTTGTATAAGTATCATCCAGAATTTTTTGTGTTGCTATTCACCGTATACTTTCTTACGAGTGCGGGTGTGGTGCTGTACATAAATTTCAAGTTTTCGCCATCTGATCCTAACCCCAAACATGAACCCGATGAGGTACGTGAACGCCATTATTTCTTTGGCCCATCATTCTTGCTGTTCGGTATGTTCTTGGGGGTTGCGGGGTACGAAATACTGAGCCAGTTACGTCGTTACCGTAGAGCTATAACACCGGTGTTAGCCATGGTGGGCGTGGCACCACTAATCTTCAACATGTATTCACATGCTAATAGGTATAATCTGTACATAGCTGAGGATTATGGGTACAACTTACTTGCATCGTGTAGAGATAACAGTGTACTGTTTACTAATGGTGACAACGATACGTTTCCACTGTGGTTTGTACAATGGGTGAGGGGGTTCAAGCAATCCGTACGTATTGCTAATTTATCGCTACTGAATACGGACTGGTTCATCATACAGTTGAAGAAGGAGCTTGCTAAGGATAGCGTATTTTTGAGCTTCTCCGACTACGAGATACATAATCTGTTGCCGATGCCGATGATAAAGGATGATAAGTTTGACCCCAAACACACTATACAGATACAGGATATTGCCATGCGTGATATCATTGCAAGCAATGCAGGGATAAGGTTTGAAAAAACCGTCCCCGCATACGTAAGACGTGAATTCTTGCCACCTGAATATCAGCGATACTTTTCACCTGAGGAGGTGATCATACCGCCATCAGATTATATGAGGATACTACCCAAGAAGTATTGGGTGATGTTACCCAAGGAGTATCTGATACCAGCGGAGGAGTTTGCTCAACTCGTATGTACCAACTATAAGGGTAGGATACCGATCTACATATCGATGACAGTATCACGGTCGGTAGCTGATCCGTATCAACCTTACCTCAGATGGGAGGGTATGGTGCAACGGCTTGTACCCAAGGATTCGGCAGGGTTCGACCTCGCACGTACGGATTCGTTACTCAACAAGGTATATAGGTATCGGTCGATATTTGATGAAAATGTACAGAAGGATGATAAAACATTGCAGAGGTTACTTGCTAACTACACAACAATGTATTTCTTGCTGGGTATGGAGTACTATCGGCGTGGCCAGTATTCACGTGCAGCTGAGTGTTTCACAAAGGCAGAGAAATTTAGCAAAAGAGCCACCCAATACATGCCGGTTGAGTACTACCTTAGGGAGGCATACCTACGTATGGGTGCACCCGATAAGCTTGTCGCTTACATAAATGAGAAGCAGAAAAGAGGCGAACCGCTCTCTGCGGAGGACTATTTCTGGTTGGGTGAATCGTATCGGTTGAAGGGTGACACCATAAAGGCGGAAGAGAATTACCGTATGGCACAGGTGACAGATGCCAACTCACCATATGGATATTATGGGTTGGCACATTTGTACCTAAGCAAGGGAGATGTAAGTAAAGTATACGAGTTGCTACGTGGGGTGTTACGTAACCCCAACGTCATAGGTGGTATGTACCAGCTGGCGATGCAACGTGGTGATACACAGGTGGCAAGGTTTGTGTTAGAAAGGTGGGTAGAAGCTAACCCATACGATACGTTAGCTAAACGATTGCTTGAGAGGTTAAAACAAGAATAGGGGGTGGTATGTGGGGTAGAAGGTGGCACTTTATTGTAAGTGCTCTTTGTGGTATGGTTGTTCTATCAACCGCTTACACACAGAACCTCCTACAGAATCCAGGGTTCGAGTCCTGGACAGCTGGTATGCCAGACTATTGGGTAAATGAGACGCCTGGGTTTGATGTGGTTAAGGATTCCAACACTGTTCATGGTGGTAGCTATAGTACGAAGTTGAGATTAAAGTCTACAGGGACACAAAGGTTCACGCAATATGTTGCTAATATATCGCCCGGTGATAGATACGAGTTTTCGTTCTACGTGTATGATAACGACCCTTACGGTAGGGCAAGGGTTGCCATGCGATGGTATGATAGTTTAGGACACCGTATAAGCGGTTACTATGGTGATTATTCATCAGACTCAACCGATTGGCAGCAACTAAAATCTGGTATTCAGATAGCGCCTCCAGGTGCAGAGACATTACATGTTGAGATACGGTTATACGATGTGGATTGGGATGGTGTTGATAGTGCCATCCTTTACGTTGATGATGCATATCTT
>Ga0190307_1000031_pt1 | contig 47039 bp, 51 predicted proteins | sample 48700745_MG_FD_161653 | JGI IMG/M metagenome (GOLD analysis project Ga0190307, IMG submission 161653) | Hydrothermal vent sediment bacterial communities from Southern Trench, Guaymas Basin, Mexico - 4870-07-4-5_MG | ecosystem: Environmental > Aquatic > Marine > Hydrothermal vents > Sediment ... | reverse complement strand
CATTAGCGTTGGCACCAGCCTCGGACTTACAGGCTTCTTGAAAACGTAGACGTTAGCTTCATATATCTCTTCATCACATATTATATTGCTGGTGGGGTTCTCTTTATCCATAATAGCTATATTGCATTTATGCAATATAGCTCTAACCCACAGCCCCTAACAATTATTGAATGGTCTCGTTTTATTGGATAAACATATTTTACATATTATAGATGCGTTTTCCTTTATAGAACAGACGTCGCATATTAAGCGTCCACAGTTTCGGCATACACCTATTGATAAATACTTTCCGCATATTTCACATAGGGTATTTTTACACGCCTCGCATATTCTTTCTCCAAAATAATATTCATTGGCGCATACTAATCTACCACATATCCTACATCTATATAGTTCATCTACGTCTTCATAGCATATTTCACATATCAAACATTTATCACCATAATTTGCTGTTCTCATTATCTTATTGTTAATGAGATGAAATAAAATTTTTGAAGTTACTTTCTAAAATCAGGTTTGTCTTGGTTTAAATATTTGAGTTAAATTTATTTTTTTGTTTTACATTTATCCAACACACATTAGGTGATATTTTTTGTCTCATAGACCGGATGCTAAAGATAGACGTATATTATACTTACTATCTTTTTTTAAGAATGGTATAAATGAAATGCTCTTATTTAGATTTATTAAATCGTTAACATTAGAAGGTGTTCAGTTCGGATGCACTATGTCTAATGAAGCATGGTATTCAATCGAACTTCAAAAAAAATTGGATAGATTAGTTGAGAGAGGATATATAAATAAATTTGTGACAGTAGGTAGATTATATACTCATCTCTATATAACAGTATATCGGATAACTGAGCGAGGCCTAAAATATATTGAGAAAAATCCTATACCAGAAGTTGAGAGAAAGAAGGTTAAAAATTTTATAGAAAAGGCTCTTGAAAAAATTTATAGTAAAAGTGGATGAAATTGAAGATGTATATTTTAGTAGCAGTTGATACGGAGCCTCTACTAGACCCATTTATACCTATACATGGTCTATCCATATCAATACTATTAATAGATATGGGTATAAATATTCTCTATAATGTTGGCCCAGATATGCATATCCTTCTAAGAAATCTTAGATTGGGTGGACTTTCGCTTAAAATTTTTAACTATATAGTTATATCAAGATGGCTTAACCCATTTTCAGGCGCCCTAAATATGGTTCTCAGAAAAATAGGATTACAGAATACGAAGGTAATAGTCCCACCTCCACGGAAAAGGGTTAATAAAAAACTAATTATTGTAGGAGATGATGGAATAAAAATAAATAAATACATCTATATCTCTCCTCCATTCGGATTACCTAATAAAGAGATAGGATTAATAGTTGATCTTGGAGATAGAGGCTTACTTCTATTTCTAGGATGTTCACATATAGGTATCGTAGAATCTGTTGAGAAAATATTAAAATTTATTGGGAGAAGAGATATTTATGGTATAATTGGAGGACTACATTTATCCTATTATGATGAGCTTACGTTCGAGGAATTGGAGAAAAAAATTCCAGAATGGGGCTTAAAATTCATGATACCATTATATTGTACCGGATCTAGGGCCAGAATAAGATTACTTGATGTTATAGGCTCAGATATATCATTTACAGGTGTTGGCACATATGTCTATATATAATGAAAATATTCTATCTTTGCTAGTACTTATCGGATGCCTATATATAGTTCTATATTTTATAAAGAAAACTTATGGTGAAAGACTTGAGGCTAAAGGTATATTTATAGATAATTTAACCATAATGTTTAAGACGGCTAAAATAAATGGATTTATTGAAAAGCTAGCCAATCGTGGAATGCGTTTCTGGAAAATTTTTTCTACAATAGGTATTTTTATTGGAATATATCTCATGATACTAGGAACATATTTTCTTCACATAAATATACTAAAATTTTTATATGTAAAAGAGGAGGCGGCACCAATTGTACCGGTTATTCCATTCATAACTTTAGGTATAGAGGAACTTCCATTCCTAATAATATCATTCATAATTACACTTATATTTCATGAGTTTGCTCATGGGGTTATAGCTATATCTGAAAAAATTCCAGTAAAATCTTCTGGAATATTCTTCTTCATACTATTCTTAGGAGGCTTTATAGAGCCCGATGAAAACATATTAAATAAGAGAAAACTATTATCTAAACTGAGGGTATATTCTGCAGGATCCTTTTCAAACTATATAATTGGTTTACTTTTTTCACTATTATTAGCAACATTTTTTGTACAATCAAACGGAATATTAGTTATGGATGTTATGCAGAATTATCCTGCATCTCATTATCTTAAGCGTTTTGATGTAATTATAGAGATAAATGGGACAAATATTAAAAATGTAGACGATCTATCGTTATTCATGAATAATACAAAGCCCGGGCAATATGTAAATGTTAAAATAATTAGAGATGGTAGTGAATTAAACTATGTTTTTAAACTTGGTGAAAGAGATGGTAGAGGAGTAATAGGAATAACTGCTTCAAATAATTTTGATATGATTATACCGCTATCTAAACCAATAGTATATAGTATTTATAAAATCTTTTTATGGATAGCTGTAGTAAACACGAGTGTAGCCGTAATAAACATGCTACCTATAGCGGTATTCGATGGAGGATTATCATTTTCCGCTGTTATCGATAAATATATTGGTAAAAGAAGGTTAAGAAATATATTGAAGACAGGATTATCAGTCTACTTTATAGCAATTTTGTTGGTAAACATATTATTTACATTCATATATAAAAAATATTGGTGGATTTGGCCATGAAAAATATAGAAATATGTATAGTATTCATTATACCAATAATAACGTTTATTTTAAGTATATATGTGTATTATACACCCCTTAAATATTCTATAGAAAACTACTTAAGTATATATCCTATGCCAAGGGTCTTTCCATGGTATCCTTTCTGGAGAATGGCTTTAATATTCTTTTTAGCATGGATTATAGTATTATTTTTTTATCTACTTGATATATTATTTTTAAAATATGATTTACTGGTACTTGGAATATTTTTTTCAATTCTTCATTATCTATCGATAATAAATTATAATGTAAGAATATATCCTCTATTTTTCCTTGTTATACATAAATATGGCGGAGACCTTCACGTAGATTTGGGGCAAATAATATTGATACTTTCTACATTACCATTTATCTCTGGTCGTTTTAAGAAGAGAGTAAAGAAAAAGACAGATAAAAAAAGTTAGCGTAAAAATTCTTCTTCATATTTCTTTAGATAATCTGCGGATCTCTTTAAGTCAACGAAAAGTTCTTTTACATGATTTATATCTTCTGGGCTAATTCTGTCTCTCCCCTTAGATTTAGCTATTATAGATGCCGGTGTTAGCAATTGTACAGCATATCTTAAGCTGTACTTTACACCGATATCGGTAAGGTTTTCCAGTCCTTCTTCGCTTAGATTAACTTTCTCTTCCTTAGCCCTAATCTTTAATATCTCCTTTATTTCATTTCTATTATAAGGTTTAGTCTCTATAATTAACAATCTATCTAGAAGGTCTAATGGCAATCCATGTGGAGAAACTATATCTGTGCCTCGGATCTTAGTAAATCCTCTATTGCTTGCCAGTATTATTATTGGAGATAATTCTCCTTCCATTGCTCTTGATAGGAAGCTTAATGCTTCAATATCTAACATATGTACATCGTCTATAAATAATACACCTGGTATTATTTGGGCGGTACCTTCATCAACCCATTTCTTTACGGTTTCATCTACTCGCTGTCTAATCTCGGGTGAAATTTCTTTTTCCTCTCTAGCACCAAATATTAAGCTAACTAATCCACTACTTCTTGCCTGCATAGTATCTAAGTCATGTAAGGTAACTGTATATATGAATTCTTTTTCCTTAGCTATGGGCCCAGAGGGGATAGGTATTTTTCTAGATACACCGATATCATACTTAGTACCCTTCTCATCCGAAACGCCTATCTTAGTTACTCTACCAGTCTCAGCATCAATCCATATAATATCTCCAACATTAACTCCTCTGCCTATTAACTGGGATGTAATCGTTTCGTCAACACTAAATGTTTTTTCCTCATCCTTAGTTTTCAATGTAATTTTTGCTCCGACAGGAATCTGTTGATAGGGATTATATGGATGTTTATCGTACTCTATCTTTAAGTCGACTACTTGGCCTTCGTAAACCTTTCTGAATTCTCTAATTCTAACACCGATGGATTTCCTCATTGCTTGCATTAATACTTCTGTCTTTTTCATCTCCGCCGAATATATCTCGGAGCCAGAAAGTATCATGAAGGGGGTTTCCTCACCTAGTTCTCTGGCAATAGCTATTGCTAAAGCCGTTTTTCCGGTTCCAGGGGGGCCAGCCAATAACACTGCTCTACCAGCCATTCTTCCACTTTTAATCATTTCTACGACTATGCCAGCTGCTTCTCTTGCCTGCATTTGGCCGACAAATCCATCTGCAACCATTAATGGTTTACCATCTTTTAAGCCTAGACCCTTTATATGACTATGAGTACCTATTCTTTCAAACCGTAAAACACTTTTTTCAGGAACTATGTGAGACATATCATCACCTTAGTGTGATGATAACGAGGAAATTCAGATTTATAAAATATATTGAATATAGATATATTTTTCGATTATTGAGGTCTATGCACCACTTTTCTCCTTTTTCTCTATTAATGCCCCGCAGAATGGGCAGTGAATACTTTTACTCGGAACTCTTGATCCACATATGGGGCATTTAGAGACCTCGAAGCGAGATATTATCATTTCACTCTCTAGTTCATCATAAAACTCATTTAAACTATTTCTAACAGCCGATAATACTGGAAATATATATGCTATAAGAAATACCAGCAAGACATATATTGGAAGTAAAATTAATATTGGGTTGGTAGAAAATGGTTTTGGCATGTCAAGTTTTTCTATAACTATTTTTAAATATGGTGTTGATTGGATATATAGTAGGGTGATTCCTAGGGATACTATACTTATTAATCTTCTAATAAGCTTATTTTCACGTGAAAGAAGATTATAAAATATTACAGCTCGTTTATATTTCCTATATTCTATACTTCCTTCACCTTTATTTAATGTCTTTATTGTAAAGGATAGTATTCTGATTGAATCCCATATCATGAAACCTATACGCGAGAAAGAAATGTATATTAATATTAATATCATCGGTATCTGTACATATCCCATTATATTTTCTACATTTATATTTCCTATGAAATAGGTCTTTAAAACAATAGGAATAATAAATATAATTACAAGCGTGGCTATAACTGTAATTAATGAATCAAGCATATCTGAATAAGCGGCTTTTCTATTTCGGATAATGGCATCAAGTAATGTTAATGTTCTTTCTTCTTTACTTAATGTTTCAGCAGTTTTGTTGGACAAGCGTATCCTCCAGATAACCTTATCAATATATTATGTTCTCATCCATATAAATATCTTGATATTTTCTCTTTAATAAAGCCTAAAGCCATAAATGTGTAAAATATGAGATCTATAAATGGATATATCAGCATTCTTCTCCATATTTTTCTTCTAAGATATCCGAACATAAATACTATATATGGAGCTAATAATAATAAAATTGATCCAATGTAATTAAAGTATATTGTTATAAAGATGAGGGGTATATATAGAAACGTGTAAACATATATTAGGATAGACCCATATAAAGCCAATGGAGAATTTCTATATTTTCTCAAAAAGATATAATGTCCTCTTCCATAATTGTAGGCACGCTTTAAAAGTTTAGATAAACTTTTCGTATGAAAGTGCTCTACACATATTTTTGGAGAGACCTTTACCCTATATCCTCTTAATAATATTCTCCATAAAAGTTCTGTTTCTTCATACCCTCCCCTAAAATTTTCATCGAAAAACAATTTATTTTCAAATATTTTTTTTCTAATAGATAGATTGTTTGAATTTGGGGGTCTTATCAGATGAAAATTATCTATTTTTACCTCCATTTCATGGCTATATATTGGCATCATAGGCCATAAAGCATCATTATAATAATCCGCAATAATATTTCCTCTTAATTCCTTTGCAGTATATACAGATCCACCAACTACATGTATTTCCGGATTCTTTTTAAAAAATGTATAAATGTTTTTGAGCCAATCTTTCTCCACTCGACAATCCCCATCTGTAAACGCTATAATTTCCCCCTTAGCATTATTTATACCAATATTTCTAGCCAGATTTGCTCCTAAAGGTGGACATTTTATAATTTTTACAAAATTATATTGAGATGCTATTATAGGCGTATTGTCTATTGAGCTATCAACTATGACTACTTCAAAATCCTTAAAACTTTGTATCTTAAGCGAATCCAATAAATATTTTATAGTAGATGAGTTATTTCTTGTTGGTATAACTATGCTAATCATTTAAATCACTACATTATATAGGAAAAATTATTTAATTTATTTAATTTCAAATATGATTGAAGTTAAATATAGAGTATTGAGGGAGGCGTGTGTTTTTAAGTGTCGTTATACCTGTAAGGAATGGAGAAAAATATATTGGTAAACTTTTAGATGAATTAATTGAACAAACTTATAAAAACTATGAGATAATAGTTGTAAATGATGGATCCAATGATAATACCTCAAATATTTTAAAGAAATATTCTTCAGTAAAAGTATATCATAATGATAGAAGTATGGGTGCAAATTTTTCCAGGAATCTTGGGTTTAATAAGAGTAAAGGAGAGATTATAGTATTTACTGATGTAGATTGTAGTGTAGAGAGGGATTGGTTAGAGAAAATAGTTTCGATATTCATGGAGAAAGATGTAGATGCAGTTGCTGGACAAGTTTTTGCAGAGAATAGGGATAGATTTTTAGCCAGGTTTTTAGAATCATCTATACTTACACCTGCTCCAAAATATAGAAAAGACATAATTTTATCTGAGGATTTCAAACCAAGAATATTTATCGCTACTGCGAATTTTGCTGTGAAAAGAGAAACGCTTTTAAATTTGAATGGATTTGACCCTATATTTAAACACTATGGGAGTGATGATATGGATTTCGCCTATAGATTACTGCGTAGTGGTGGAAAAATATATTGTTCATCTAAGATAAAAGTGTATCATCATCATCGAACTTCACTTCTTAAAATTCTGAAGAGATACTATGAATATGGAAAGGGGTTTACAATATTTAAGAGAAAGCACCCTGAAAGTATTTTCAGCATTTTAACAACAATATCTACCTCATTACTCTATATATTTACAGCATTAATACCAGTATCTCTCTTCATAAATCTAGGAAATATTTATTTAAACAGCTTTATTTATTTTCTAGCATCTTTACCTTTCTTAACCCCCCTTCTTTATCATTTCTACTTTTTAATTAAAAAGAGAAATCTGGAGAGAATACTCTATATACCATTAGATATATTAGTCATTTACTTTACAGCAATAGGGATCTTAGTATCCTTTATACAAGGAGAAGGGAAATAATCAATAAGGCTTGCCATACATAATTATTTTCTTTCTATACGAGATTATAAAGCTATGCTATTCAAATTTAATAAAAAGACAAGCATTGGTTAAAATAGTTTTCACAATTAACATAAAATTCATATATTACAAAGAATATATATCATTTAGCCCCGGTAGCTTAGTGGTAGAGCGGCGGCCTCGTATGCTTCGGGAAAGCCGTTGATCGCGGGTTCAAATCCCGCCCGGGGCTTGGTGACATCATGGTTAAAGATTGGAGAAAATTTATTCCGCTCATAAATATAATCCTGCTCTCAATATTAATAGTATATATTTTCCTCTTCTTTCTACCCAGATATGAGGGATTAGAAGGATATTGGAGTTTAAGGGCCGTCTCAATTTTTTCTATAGTCTTGATTGCAATTGCGGTGTTTATAAGCATACTTCTATACTGGTTTAATATTGGCGAAAGAGATTAAGGATAGACTCTTCTTATCGTTCTTGGAAATGGTATGGCATCTATAATAGACTGTAACCCACAAATCCACCATACAAGTCTATCTACACCTAGACCGAAACCACTATGAGGCACACTTCCATATCTACGTAAATCTATATACCATTCGTAATCACTTGGATTTAAACCGAATTTCTTTATTTTTTGAATTAGTTCCTTTTCTTTTTCTATCCTCTCTCCTCCACCTACTATTTCACCATATCCTTCTGGCGCCAGAAGATCTACGGATAGAGTTACCTCAGGCCTATTAGGATCATTTTTATGATAAAATGCCTTTACCTTTTCTGGATAATTGTATACAAATATAGGTTTATCAAAATCCTTTGTTAATGCGTATTCCTCATCTGCGCCTAAGTCTTCACCCCACTCCATATAAATACCTTTTTTTTCTAATATTTTAAGAGCTTCATCATAAGTTATTTTATAGAATGGTGGCTTAATATTTTCCATCAAATCTATCTTTCTACCAAGCATTTCTAACTCTTCTCTATTCTTCTCAAGAACTTTTCTAACTATATATGTGATAAGCTTTTCCTCGAAGTCGATTATATCTTTCATCCCATACCATGCTATTTCTGCTTCTGTATGCCAGAACTCCGTTAGATGCCTCCTTGTACGAGATTTCTCAGCCCTAAAGGATGGTGCCACTGTATATACTTTTTCTAGAGAGAAAATTAAGGCTTCAAGATAGAATTGGGATGATTGTGTTAAATATACATTTCCCTTTTCAAAATATTTTAGGCTAAATAAAGTAGCGCCTCCCTCTACTGCTACATTTATAAACATTGGTGCCTGGACTTCGTAAAAACCATTAGATCTAAAAAATTCATGTATTGCTCCGAAGATAGTACTTCTAATTTTTAATATGGCAGCCATTTTTCTACTTCTAATCCATAGATGTCTGACATCTAATAAAAATTCTCTTGAAAAATTCTTCGTTATTGGAAAATTATTTGAAGTACCCACAACCCTTATATTATTAATATTTAATTCATATCCGCCTGGAGCACGTTTATCTTCCCTTAAAATACCTATAGCTTCAATAGAGGCTTCTATGGAAATATTTTTTAAAATATCATCGCTTATCGTTTTTTTAACTAATACCCCCTGAATTATCCCACTTGAATCTCGAATTAAGATAAATATTTTATCTTTAAATTCCCTCTTTCTATAGATCCAGCCTCTAACTTTATATCTTTCTCCAACAATTCCATTCTTAAATATATTTTCTATGCTAGTATATTCAATAATAGTTCCCCCAGTTAATATTTATAAACTCTACTTTAAATATCAAAAAGTTACTAATATATTTTTTATAATATCAGACTACTGGCTTTCCCTTTCTAGGTATTTCGATTACTCTTTCTACTTTCTTCTTTAATATTTTCTCTAATACATATTTTGCTTTTTTCCTAGACAATATCATATTGTTATTCCCACAGTATGGCGAATATATACACTTCGGGCATCCATCTATACAGTTGCATTCACTAATAAGTCTATATGCTCTTTTTAATGCAATACTAATATCATTATATATTTGAAAAGATATTCCAGAGCCACCTGGAAATGTATCATAGATATATATGTGTCCAGTAGGAAAACTTACTCCGCCAATATCTGTCATCGACGCACCTACAATTGTCTGAGAGACAGATATTAAGGCGTGTTCGATAGCATGAAAGGCCTCAGCATTTTCTATATCATTCCACATATCATTATATGGAAATACTATTAAAATGCCTTTAGTATTAAATTCATATTCTATAGGTTGTCTGAGAATTTCCTCTCTTATTTTGATGTTTCTAAAAAAGTCTTTTACAATATAGGCATATACTGTGTCAGTTATATTTAACTCTAAATACTTTATAGAAATATTATGTACTATTTTATCTTGAAAAATTTTTGTTTCGTCTGGGATTGTATAGTACAGTGGAACGGTATAGAGATTAATATTTTTTGGTAGTTTTCTAACGATTGCCTTATTATCTTTAAATTTTAGGGAGAGATATGGTGTTCCTCCATGAATATATATTGCACCTGGAAATAATTCCTTTATAGCCATAGATTTTTCTCTAAAACCTATAATTTTACCATTTTCAGAAATAATTTTCACATTTTCTCCAACTCCCCTTAAACTCATTTTCTTTCTAAGAAACGCCCACCCATTTCTTGTTGGAAATAAAAATTCCCCCCTTTTTCGTAAGAATCCTTCCTTAACTAGATTCTCTATAATTTTTTTCTCATTTTCAGACAACTTTAAATAATTCAATGGATAATCTATTGCCATTGCAACTAAATGGGTCTTCATTATCTCAATATTATCTAAATCGATGTAAAGTGGTTCTAATCCTTGTTTCCAAAAATCTTCTGGATATCTTTCATAATAACTACTTATAGGATCATTTCCAAGAATAGTAAAAACATATGCTTTCTGTCCTCTTCTACCACTTCTACCTATTCTTTGAATATATTTAGAAAATGTGGCTGGAATATTAAATAATATAACTGAATCAACATGACCTATGTCTATACCTAATTCAAGCGTAGGTGTAGCTAAAACTGTAGTAATTTCCCCGCTCCTAAACCTTTTTTCTACCTCGGTTCTTTCTTCAGGTCTAAGACCAGCTCGATGTACATATAAATTTAAACCATATTTTTCTCCTAAACGTTTCAAGAACTCTACAACTCTATGACTATCCGCAAATAATATTGTTCTAAATCCTTTGTCCTGGCAAAACTTTATCAATTTAAGTGCTTCTAATATTTTGTTTCTGTTAATAGGTTTAATAAATATATGTATAGTCTCTCCACGTTTAGATCCCCTTTCAAATATCAAATCTACATCTCTTCCAAAAAGTTTTTTAGAAAATTCTAGTGGGTTTCTTATTGTAGCTGTAGAACCTATAACTTGAACATTTCCCAAAAACCTACTTAGTCTTTTAAAAACATATGCTACATGGGTTCCGAAGACACCGCTATATATATGAAAATCGTCGAAAACTATATATCTAATATTTCTAAGCATTTTCTTAAAATTTTCAGAATATATAAGTGAAACATGTATCATATCCGGATTTGTAATCAATATTGGGGGAGGGTTCATGAAAATTTTGTCTCTATCTTTTCTCGTAATATCTCCATCGAATATTGCATATCTAATGCCGAACAAATTTCTTATGAATAGATCTATTCTTTTTGCCTGATCTCTGGCTAAAGCTTTTGTAGGATATATTAATAACGCCCTAATACCCTTAAAGGGGTTTTCTAAAACATCATTTAAAATTGGGATTAAGAATGCTTCAGTTTTACCTGTACCAGTACCGGCTACGATTATAACATCTTTACCATCAATAATTTTTTTAATAGCTATTTCTTGAAATCGATAAAATCTACCAACACCATTTCTCTTCAATATATCTTTTATTACTTCATTGATCTGAACTTCATCTACATAACTACCATATTTTATATCTGAGGTGGTTTCCAGAAAGGTATGAACGATCTCAGCTCCTTTATCTCTACTCAATTCTTTTAAAATATCATCATCACTAATGTTTATTTTCTTTAACACCTAGATTACACCGGTTTCTTTAGCCATTCTCTCAGCAGCAGATCTAGTTAATCCCCTATGTCCTAAAATAGTATATCTCTCAGGCCTAATTTTATGAGCTAAAGTTAAGGCTTCTATAATATATTTGGGCTCTATACCTAATTCATAAGCATTAGTTGCTGCACCGACAATCTTTAATGCGTCTCTAATTTTCTCCCAATCACCTCCATGTAACCACATCATCATAATAGCGCCTAATCCGGTCTGTAAGCCATGGTATGCAGGTTTAAATCCATATTTCTGAGATAGTAAATCCAACGCATGACTAAATAGATGTTCACTACCTGAGGCTGGTCTACTACTGCCAGCAATGCTCATAGAAACTCCACTACCTATTAAAGCCTTTACAAGGACTCTAATACCTTCTTCAAAGCCTTGCTTTATTATAGAAACTTTTTCTAATACTAACTTAGCGCTCATTAGGGCCATTGAAGCTGCATATTCACTATAATCTTCTCCCTTTAACCGATATGCTAGTTGCCAATCCCTTATGGCTACGAACTTAGCTAGCATATCTCCACAACCAGATGCAATTGCGATTGGAGGCGCCTGAGAAATAATTTTGGTATCAGCTATAACAGCTATAGGTGCATGTAGGCTATATTTTCTCTTAGCTTTTTTCATCTCCTGTCTCAATAGATAGGATACTGCGGGGGAAGCTATTCCATCGTTAGACGGATTTGTAGGTATACTTATAAAATTTATTGATGATAAACTTGCACTCAGTTTTCCAGCATCTATTATCCTTCCTCCACCTACGCCTAAAACTAAATTTATCTTATTCTCCCTTATTACTGATAAAAGATTAAGTATAGTTTTATATGTAATCGGTTTTTCACTAATCATATATCTTACAACTGCTATTCTACTATTATCTAAGACTGGTAAGATTTTTTCCTCAACTATATGGTTTGTAATGGTGGTTCCAGATAATACTAAAATTTTATTTTTTTTCCTACTAGATATTGCCTTAAGTATATCTGGGATCTTTTCTACTGCATTTGGACCAAATATTACATGCCGAGGGATCTCCATTGCTTCTAATCCTTTAGACAAATGAGGTACCCATAGATTTGTTATCTTATAGAATATTTTTTCTCCAATATTTAACTCTATCTTAAATTATCAATTCGACAAATGTTTATAGAAAGACATATATCTATATATTAATAAATGGGGGATTAAATGAATATATGGGTTGAAGCGTTAACTGGTAAACAAGCTCTTCTATTTAGCTTTATTGCAAAATTTTTTATGGATAGAGGGGATAATGTTATAATTACATGTCGAGAATATGATTATACAGCTAGAATATTTTTTCAAAGAGGGCTTAAACCCTATGTGTTAGGTCGATATGGTGGAGGAACATTACTAGGTAAAATTAGGGCTAGTTTAGATAGACAGTTAAGAATGCTTGATATTATTACTGAAAAAAATATAGACGTTCACATTTCTTTTACATCCCCGGATTCATGTAGGGTAGCATATGGTTTGAATATACCGATAATAAATCTAACCGATTCTCCTCATTCCTATATAGTAAATAAATTAACTATACCGTTATCAAGATTCTTAATTATCCCTCACTGTATTCCTAAGAAAGAATTTAGCCACCTCATTTCATTAAGAAATATATATACATTTAACGGTATATTTGAGGTCACTTGGACAAAGAACTTTTCCCCGGATTCAAGGATACTAGATGAATTAAATTTAGATAAATATAGATATATTGTTATGCGCACAGAGGAGAAAAAGGCGTCCTATTATAAGCACATGGATAGCAGGCCAACATTGATCTCAATTTTTATAGATAAACTTATCTCAAGGGAAAGGGGGCTTAAAATTGTAATATTTCCAAGATATATTGATCAGAAAAAATATTTGATTAAAAAATATGGTGAGAAAATAATTATTCCTGAGAGAAGCGTAGATACGCAGTCTCTAGCACATTATTCTCTACTGGTAATTACCGGAGGAAGTACCTTTGCACAAGAAGCAGCTCTCCAAGGAATACCCTCTATATCATATTTCCCCTATCATTTTTATATAGAGGAATATATAGCTAAAAGAGGTTTTCCCCTATTTCACTACATAGATATCATAAATGCTTTAAAAAAGATGCTTGATATAATTTCAGATCCATTTAAATATCATATTAATACAACTAGACTTTTAGAAAGGATGGAATCTCCCTTAGAATTATTGGAGAAGATAATCAATCAGATTTTTATAGAAGATTAGAGAATATATTGTTAAATATTATTTATTAGATTATCATAGGGGTTTATATTTGAATATAGAAGATATAGATGAAATTAAATTAAAGATAGAAGAATTAAAAAAACATGTGAAAGATGATAGACATCTATATAATATTTTAGATGAATTAGAAAACTTTTTATCAAATCCTTCTAAAGTTATCGCGTATGGGGTTTATAAATTAAATAAATATGAGGATAAAGAAAAATATATAGAAATATTAGATAGAATGAGGGAGAATGAGGATATAAGGATTTTTTCAGACCGGCTTCTACATTCATGGAAAACTAATAGGGTCCTAAGATTTATACTTCAAGTTGCATGGATTGTGGCCGCAGCAGTATCGTTTATGATGGGTGTATATTTATTCTTCCCACCCTACATATTTTTCGGTAGAGTTAGTGGAAATTTTACTACAATTCTTCAAAGAACGATGGAACTTGTTTCAAAGAGTCCGCAAATACTTTTAGTTATAGATCCACTATTTAAGGTTCTTGGATTTGCTATGATGATTATTGCAATAATAAGTTTATACCAAGCACATTTGATAAGTAGAGAGGGTAGTTAGATTGAGTTTTAAAATAAGGGATTTTTTGATTAAAAATAGGGTTGAAAACTTTATTCTAAAAATATTTCTATATTTATTAGCAATGGCAGGTGTATTATCCTTACTTCTATTACTTGTATTACTATCACTTTTCCAGATAACTTTTATGCCTAGGGAAGTTATCGAAAGCATAACTACTATTTTATTTATACCATTAATAATGGATTTAATATTAGTTTCTCCTAATTTGCCGATTTTTCTCCTATTTTTTTACATAATACCTCTTCTCTTAATATTTACTGTTCTAATTAGAATAATATTGAAAACGATTTTATTTCCACGAGTAGATGTATTTAAAAAATTTTTTAAAAGAGAGGAGTCTAATAAGATAGCTAAGGAGAAATTCGGTTTATTAGATTTAATGGCTATAAGTATTGGCGCTACTATAGGACCATCTACCTTTGTATTAAGTCCGTATAGCGTAAAACATTACGGATGGTACGCATTTTTGGGAATGCTTTTATCGTCAATTTCAGCTATATTATTGGCCTATGGATATAGTAAAATGTATTATTATAGTAAAAAGCTTAAGAAAAAAATTATTGGAGGCCCGTCTTTCGTTGGAAACGCTTTCGGTACAAAACATTATCTATACATGATTTCACGCTTTACACTGTGGATGGGAAATGTATCCTTGTCTGCATTTAATCTTTTAATAGCTATAGGTTTGGTCTCTGAATATCTGTTACCAAGAATTTTTTCCTTTATTAATCTAAATGAAGATCCCGTTATGACTTTTATAATTAAAATTACTATATTTATAATTTTATCAATCTTTGTGATATATAGCCATGAGAGATGGGAGAAGATGGTAAAAAGTCAATTATATTTAACAATAATATTTTTATTTCTATTCATCTTCCATATGGTCCTTCTAATAATGCAATATAATATTCCCATGCAAAGTGTAATGGAAATTAATATGGGCTCATTTGATCCCGGTTCAATTATAACTGGAACGTTATCTTCTGCAGCATATGTATATTTAATGATCTTCGGTTTCCAGGAAGTACAGAGTTTAGGAGAACACATTAAATCTAAAGGTACTAACTATGATGATAGATTGAAGGAAACAACATCAATACTGAAAAAGGCAATGATAGGAGGTACAATTTTTTCCTCTATCATTTTCCTCTCATATATTGCCATTTACATTGGTTTAAATAATATGGGTATCGAAATTCCTGACACAATGATACCTGCATTAGATATTTCGATGAAATCAGATATACTTTACATAACTACTCTCTCTACACTATTTCTTGGAGTAATGACAACTTATATTCCGTCATTTGTTGCTAGTCTAAAACATTTGAGAGAACTTATGTTAGATGTATTTGAAATACCAATTACTCATTTAAAAATACGGATAGATCCATACATAGTAATATTTTTCATGAGCCTACTCTTATTGACAAATGAGGAGTACATTATAAAATTAACGGATTTCTCTGTTTTAGTATCCATGTCAATAATATCTATATCAGAACTATTTCTATGGAGAAGATTTTTTAGAAGAAAAAGTATAATTACTAAAGGTAATTATAGAGTATTTCTAACTTTCTCTATAATACTTGTAATCACATTATTTTCATCAATATTTTCCCAAGAAATAGCTATAAATAGTATTATTTTCATGATTATAGCTACACTTATGATAATGTTTTTAAGCTATGAAACAATTATAATTGAAATTTTCTCAATTATAATTGGACTATTTACAATATCTATAACCCCCTCTCTAATAAACGTTATAGGGGAGATGGCTAAATACGGATTGGCAACACCCACAGATATAGCGATCATGCAGGCATTAACTATGTCATCAATAATTATATACTTTATATTTCTTATAATCCTACTTCATGTTTTGATAGAAAATAGGGTTGAAATCATAAAAATAATCTCCATCATATATGGATTTATACTAGATACATTATTTCGACTCAAGAAATTTATAAAATATCGTAGACAAACATAGATTCTAGAAAACTTAATAAGAGGGATAAATTTATATTTCTAAAAATAATTATCATCAAAGGTGTATTGGAATGGAATATGTATTTGCAAGCCTAATATTACATTATGCTAAAAAACCAATAACAGAGGAAAACATTAGAAAAATATTGAGTGCAGCTGATATTGATGTAGATGAAGTCAGGGTAAAGGCTTTAGTAGCCACATTAAATGAGGTAAATATAGATGAGGTTATAAAGTCTGCAGCTGTCCCGGCTATGTCGATGCCAACTACAGTTCAGCAGCAACCACCACCTAAAGAAAAGAAAGAGGAAGAAAAGAAGGAAGAGGAGAAGAAGGAGGAGAAAGAAGAAGAATCCATGGAGGGATTGGCGGCTCTATTCGGATAAAGCCTTATTTTCCTCAAGTATTTTCCTCAATTCTTTTGTTCTATTAGTATACAGTCTGATGGTAATCTTATCTCTGGTTGAAGGCATCATAGGCGAGTCTTTACTTGAAATAGATATTTCAACAAATTTCCTATTTGTATTCATTTTTATATCTTTAGCTTTTAATGGAAATAATATGGGTTGACTTTTATCTAATAATAATCCTTTATTAGTAATAATATATTCTGATGGAATTACAATATGTGGAATGTTTTTCTTCTTTAAGTAATATGAGGAGTACCTCATTGTAATCAGTGAGATTAGAAAGAACATAAAATACAATAAAAAGAAGGATATAAATGAGGCAAGTTTATTGTCATATACATATATAATAATAAAGTTTTTTATCAAATTTATTATTCCACTTCTCATCGATCCAATAAATATCATTGGAAAAAATATTAATAATGGAATTAATTGGAACAATAGAATTATGCCCTGACCTTTCATCTCGCTACTTAGCTCTCGATCCTTTAATCTAAGTTTCATAACGATTTCCCTGCTTTCTTCGAAAAGCTTTTTACCACTTTCTATTAACTTTACATTTGATATAAGTTTCTTAGTCTGTTTACCAAGAAGTAGAAATTGAATTCCCATTATAGCTACAAAATATAATAGAAATAAAAATGAAAAGTATTCCTGAAGATATGTAGACATAAAGGAGAATATTAAGAGCATGACAATATTCAATATGATATTTTTATATCCTATATTCATAATATATCCCAGTAAATATTGATCAACCTAAATTCATATTCTTTCCCTATTTAAATTTTCTTCTCTCTCCAATATTCTCTCGTTCTAGCATACTTCCTTTCCATCTCAATAATCAGCCTATATATTTCATCCTTATCATCTGAGAATAATGTTCTATTAATAATTTTTAGAGCGTTTGAGGGTCCTATTCCTCTAGCAGCTAATACTATTGCCGCTCTTTTACCATAATATAGATAGAGTTTAGCATTTTTCTGTAAACGACGATATACCTTATTTTCATCATCCATCAATCTTAATCCATTTAATCTCTTCCTAATTATATCTAGTGAATAATTATCCCACTTATAGGTTAGCGTTAATATTCTTGATCCACATATTGGGCATTTCATTTTATCTCTAATATTTTTTACCTTTAAAATCTTATTCCATTTACCGCAGTGAAGGCAAATAATTTTAAGTTCTTCTTCAAAAAGTCTTGCTTTTACAATATTTATTAACAATGTTATCGGAATAGTTGAAACGTCATAATCTATATATTTATATGAGTATAGAATTGGTTCGGCAAATGATGAAGGATTATTTATAGAATTATATTTTATAACAATGTTTAATTTACCATTTTTTATCATCTCAATAATTTTCTTTGTCTTATCTATATCTATATCTCTTGTAGTGATCTCATTTATGGTTTCTTTGTCAACAGGAGTTTTATATAGAAACTTTATAATTTTATCTGGGGAACTTAAATTCTTGTTTTTTTCTATTATACCAAATCTCTGAGCTACATGTAAAAATCTCCATATATAAGTCTTAGTTTTACGAAGATAATCAAACATTTTTATAAAATCTTCCTTTTCAATTCCTTTTAAAATATCTCTAATTTTTCTCCCATCTATATTTTTCTCAGACAATATCGCTATTCTATATGCATCACTTCTATATCCAATTTTAAATGAAAACATGTCTGATAGAATAGATGTTAAAAGTAATCCAAGTGTTGTATTCACTCTACTTCCACCATGAATATGAATTACATTTATCTTTCCAAGAGATTCGATAATAATATTCTTATCTGTAGGTATAGGATTTCCTTTCTCCATTTCTTTCTTAATATACATTATTATTTTATCGAAAAGATTGTTATCTATGTTATACCGTCTTCTAATTTTTTCTAAAATATTAATATTATGTATATTCTCCTCTATCAATCTCTTAAATCCACCTATTTCTCTAGCAACGTTAAAATATATTGGTATCATTTCTCCTTCCCATATAGGTATAGCTGCTAAATAACTACTCGATGGAGATACATTTATAACTTCTTTTTCATAATCTATTTTTTCTACATACCAAGGTTTTCCGGAAAGTATAAATACCATGTTCTCAGAGTCATAGTTTAAAGAGATAAAGCGTTCATCTAATTCTCCTATAATTCTTCCACTTACAAGGTCTTTAACCTTAAATCTTTTTACATCTGGTATGGTTGATATGTTTTCAAAATAATATTTGTAGGCTTTTCTTCTGGGATATATTTTTCCATCACTGAATCCAATTAATCTTAACCTTTTTAAGAAAATTATAACTTCTCTCAATTCTTTCAGGTTTAAATCGCTATATGGGTATGCTGAAACAATTATACTGTATATGTCCATAATATCTCTATATCCTTCGAGTAAAAGACCTACTATTTGATGTGCTAGTACATCAAGACATTTCTTAAATATTGTTGGTTTTTCTAAGTTCATGTTTAAAGCTCTTCTTCTAATAACTATAGATTCTATTAAGTCTTCAATATTTATGGAGATTATAGTTCCAAAAGAGGTTTCCTTAATTTTATGTTTAGATCGTCCAATTCTCTGTAAGAGCTTTATAGCTTGACGAGGAGACATGTATTGCACTACTCTATTAATTCTACCTATATCTACCCCCAATTCAAGGGAAGATGTACATATCAATGCTTTTATCAAGCCATTTCTAAATCTTTTCTCCGTCTCTATTCTTTCCTCTCTTGAGAGAGAACTATGATAGACTTTTATTTCATTAATGAGAGATAAGCTTTTACCAATTTTTTCTGCAAGCGAACGAGTATTAGTGAAGACCAGTATACTGTTTTCATTTTTAATTAGATCTAAGAGAACATCTACTCCTATAATCTTTTTCGCCATATCTTTTTCCATAGATGAGAGTTTAATATCTATTTTAAAATTCTTTTTTTCTTCATCCTTTATTATAATCACATTTCTTATCCCTCCTAAAAATAGAGCAGACGTTTTTTCATCCCCAATAGTTGCAGATAAGGCGATTCTCTGAATCCTGTATTTGCTAATTCTGGAAAGTCTTTCTAATGCAACTGATAATTGTACACCTCTTTTACTTGATATTAGTTCATGAAATTCGTCTAAAATAACCCATCTCACCCACTTCAAATGATTTCTAATATTTTTTCCGGATAAGATTATCTGTAAGGATTCCGGAGTCGTTATTAATATTTCTGGAGGATGTCTTGAAATTTCCTCTCTAATTCTTCTAGGTGTATCTCCATGCCTTATAGCTATACTTATATTTAGTTCGGATGCTATTGCAATAATTCTTCTAAAAATATCTCTATTCAACGATCTTAGAGGTGTTATATATATTACTTTTATACCACTCCTATCCATTTTCAAGAGTTTTTCAAATATCGGGAACATAGCTGCCTCTGTCTTTCCAGATCCAGTTGGAGCGATTATCAGAACATGATTTCCATTCAATATAGGCATAAATGATTTATATTGAATTTGAGTTGGTACACTATATCCATACTTATATATTATTTCTCTAAGCCTTCTACAAAAAATGTTAAATTTTTTCTCCATTTTTCACACATATTTTTCTTAAATACTTTATCGCAATATAAAATATAGATAATATGTCATCAATAAAATATTTTTTCATAATAGTTTTAACATTATTGTTTATACCAACTTTCCTAGAATACTTTTTCACCATTATGAATCAGTGGATTATTTTCTTTTTATCAAATTTTGAACAAGTATATATGGCGTATGGAAATCTAACACAACCAAAATTGATTGAAGATAACATTTTTTCATATTTACTAGAAGTTCCCTTTTCAATAATATTTTATATCACTATTATTGCATTATTTGTTTTAGTTATAAAAATTGTAGGAGATATATTTGGTTAATCTTCTTCCTCTATATCACTTTCACCAAATATTTCATCGGGCTTTATAGTAAATATTTCTATTTCCTCTTCGCCAATGTATATTGTATCACGTATAGATAACTTTTCTTTTCTTATTATTCCCATTATCCTTTTTCTTTCAATAAAACTTATTTCTCTACCATATATACGGGTAATAAAGGTATCAAGGTCATTTTTCTCAAAATATTTCTTTAAAATATTTCCATTCAAGGCAGTAGATATGAATATCTTATTCCTAATTCCTATTTTTCTTAAAAATCTTATAAAAGTATTTCTTAACTTTATTTTTTCCAAGATCTTCTTTTCATATACATCCATCTTTTTAGCAATATTTTCCCTTAAATCTGGAGGCATTTTCTCAACATTTTCCCAAAAAACATTCACATCGTCTATGGTCTTACCGAGTAAGCTATTTAGAAATCTTAAACTATAAATAGGTTTCTCAAAGAAAGTATCCAAACTTATTATAAAATTTTTTTCTCCTATTATCCTCTTATTAAACATATATTTATTAATAGAATTTGAAATATATATCTATAGAGGCTGATATAGTTGCCATTTTTTAGGAGAAAAAGGGCTGAAGAGAAGAAACAGCCACAAATATCTAAAGAAGTTTTTCTAAAAAGTATACCAATTAGAAATCCAAATTTGACGTGGAAAAAATATCCTTCCGGGGAAATAGCTGTAATTATAAAACTGGAAGAGAAAAAAAGGGGATTTAAATTTATAAAAACACCTAAAGAAAAAAAGATCTTATTAGATAAAGTAGGTAGTTTTGTATGGGAATTATGTGACGGAAAACATACCGTAGATGATATCATTAACGAACTTGTAAGTAAATATAAGCTACATAGAAGGGAGGCTGAAGCATCATTAACGCTATATCTAAGAATGCTATCTCAAAGACTATTAGTTGGATTTAAACTACCTCCTTCATTACCGGCATCAAATAAATAACCTCATCTTAATTTAGTAGTTATTTATAATTTCATTTTTATGCCTCTTCTAAAAATGTAATAATTTACTTACCATCTCTATAAATCCTATACCGTTAAAATGCTTAGTTAAAATAATCTATTAATATGAGATATACATGCTCTATCACATATAAGAGATTCAATCTTTCTATTTTTGTTATAGAATAAGAAGACCGAAAAATATTATCTAAAAAGTATTGAGACAAACATCATCAATGCTGCAGCTATAATAGCTATATACATAAGTTTCCTAACAAATTCCGCCTCTCTTTTTCTTTTCATATCTATTGCTTCGCATTTAGTACTGCAGTATTTCTGATCGGGAGGTATAGGTTTACCACACACGGGACAATGTCTATGATCTGGAATTTTACTAGACATAATGTCACCAAATTATATTAGGATATGAGATATAAGTATTTTATAATTATTATTTATATATTATATTATGAGCATGAGTGTTATAAATTTATTTGATCCGTGGAAAAATAAGCTATGTACATGTCCTTTAAAATACTCGCTTTCACCATATACTGGTTGCTCTCATAGATGTTTATACTGCTATATCACATCATATATAAGGGATGCATTTAATCCAAGAGTAAAGAAAAATTATATTGAGAAGTTTCTAAGGGATTTGAGAAGAATAAATAGGTCTTTCTATATTTCTATCTCAAATAGTTCAGATCCATATCAAGATCTTGAAAAAATTTTTAAATTTACAAGGAAAACTTTAAAAGTAATTTCAATGCAAAGACTTCGTGCTTTAATAATAACGAAATCCGATCTAGTGCTCAGGGACATAGATATTCTTAGAAATGGGTTTTTCTCGGTGAGTATTACTATAACGACTTTAGATGAAGATGTAGCCAAAGTGTTAGAGCCGGGAGCACCATCACCATATAGACGTATAAAGGTCGTAGAAACTCTAATTAACAATAATATTTCAGTCTCAGTTCGTATAGATCCGATAATTCCCGGAGTTAATGATGACTTTAAGATGCTTAGCAAATTGGTTGATAAACTTGCAGAAATTGGTGTAAAACATATAGTTTCCTCTACTTACAAATTGAAGCCGGATAGTTTTAGAAGAATAATACGGGCTTTTCCAAGCTTAGAGAGAAAATTATATAAGCTATATTATATTGAGGGCGAGAAAATTCATGGATATAGGTATTTAAATAGGAGACTTAGATACAATATTTTAAGTAGGATGAAGAATATAGTTGTTTCCAAAAATATTAGTTTTGCTGTTTGTAGAGAGGGGTTCTTTGATCTAAATAGTGGAAAAACGTGTGATGGATCACATTTAATTTCAACATGCAAATAATTAATATATTTGTTAAGAATATAAGTTATATTGGAGAATTTTGGCTGGGAATTAAATGAACCAATATCAATCCTTATTAAAATCCTTTTTAAATTTTATGAAAAATAAAGGTAGAGTAAGCTTTGAAGAAATGATTTCCTGGTGTAGGAATGAAGGTATTGAGCCAATAATACTAGTAGCAATAATAGATGATCTTAAACGAGAGAATTTAATAGCGATATCTAGCGAGGAAAGAGAAATCGCTGAGGGAAGCATGATCACAATACCTGTTGAAGTATCGATAAAAGAGAAACCAATTTTAGTTGAAAGAAGGAGAAGAGATGCGAAAAGAATAAAGAGTAGAAGAAGGGTTAAGGGATACCAATCAATATTAAAATTTCTTAAAAAAGAGGAGAAAGTGGAGGAAAAAATAAAGGAGGAAGGGAAGGAAGAAAATAAAGAGAGTCTTGGAAATACTTCGCCCATATCTGAACCATCTTCAAGGGAAATTGAACAACTTATTTCAAAGGATAGTGATTTATACAAAGCTATTCAATATCTAAATAGATATTGGAGTGTTGGCGATATAAGATTTATAGAAGACCTTAAAAGAAATAATGTGAAAGATCCGGAAAAAGTTTTGAAAGAATTATTGGAGAGAGGATATGTTGAGAGACATCCATTAGGGGTATTAAATGCTACAGATAAACTACCACAGTTACCTACTAAGAAAAGCTTTGCAGAAATGTTAGCTTGATTTCGGAATATATATCGGGACTCTTCTCCCCCCATTATATAGGGTTAAAATCCCTTCTTCATGAAATTTTCTTAATATTCTCTTGGCTTCACTAATTTTAATACCATATTTTTGATACATTAAAAACGGAGTTATATACTTTAAGCCCTTAATTTCTCTTACAATATTATTTATATCGGTCTTTTTAACTAATTTCTTTTTCTCCTCTCTCCCCCTTCCTTTCTTTTCTCTCTCCTTCTCTCTCATCTTTCTCATTTTTCTTTCAAGACTTGAAATAGTCGGTTTCTTTTTACCACCCATATAATCACCCTAACTATTATTAGATTACTTAAAAATATATTTTACTTACTATGGAGACCATTTAGGGAGGGATAGGATAAATAAGATCGTTAAAAAATTTATAGATATATGTATATCTAAAAATGTTACAGAGATTGTATGTGGAGACCTTAGAGGTATTAGAAATAAATGTGGGAAGGAGAATGGCTCTAGGAAGAGGAATAAGATTGTAAACAACTTCTGGAGCTATCATTACATAGTGGAGAGGCTTAAAATGACTGCTGAAAACCATGGTATAAAGCTAACATTAATAGATGAGAGCAGTACATCATCATACTGTCCAATATGCGGTGTAAGGGGTAGTAGAGTATTTCGTGGACTATTTTACTGCAAAAGATGTGGTAGAGAGATGAATGCAGATGTAGTTGGAGCATTGAACATCGCAAGAAAATGTGGTGTAAAAATACATTCAAACATAAAACTACATCCAAGATCCATAAAAATAAGGGAAATACTCATATAGAAAAAAATAATCCTGATGAGGGATAACTGGGTGCAGGCCCACCCCTCCAATCCACATATAGGTTAAGCCTATATGTAGATTGGAAAAATTATTAAATGGTCTCTTACTATGGTTTCAATAGTAATAGGAGTGATGCTATTGTTGAAAATAGCAATATTAAAACTATTATAAATGAAAGTTTTTTCTTGCTCATTTTTTCACTTATTTATAACATGCTTTCTTTTAATAATATTCTCTCCGGTATTCCATTAATTGTCTCAACTATGACGCCGATTTCACTCGTTTTAAGCGACTTTACGATAGGTTCCAAAATTTTTTTGGCCTTACCCAAAGCCTCAAGCCTTTCCTTTAAAGACTCTAGTACTTCCTTATAGACCCTCAATTCATCTATAGCCCGTGCGCCTACCACTACTTTTACACCCATTAAGTCGATTTCATTCATCGTTGGCATTTCTACTCCAAGCATATTTTTAAATGTCTCCTCGATGCTCATCATGACCTGCGCTTTCCTTTCAACATCAGAATATTTTTGTGTAATATCCTCTATTTTCTTCTCGGTTCTCTCCATTTCATTATTAATATACTCTAAAAATTCGGAGAGACTATTATAAACATGTATTTCTCTATTCAAAATATTCACCATTTCTATATTTTACTCATCACAATTATAAATTATTATCTTACTAAAAACTATTTTCTAATATAAATATACATATTATCTAGAATTATAATCCATATCTTCTTTTCCTCTTTTGATAAATTCTAATAGCTCTCCATAAATCTATTTTTCTGAAGTCAGGCCAATAAACGTCTATAAAGCATAGCTCAGAGTATGCTGACTGCCATAGAAGAAAATTGCTTAACCTCTCTTCTCCACTAGTTCTGATAATTATATCTGGAGAAGGATTTGGAAGATGAGATGTAAAGAGATATTCTTCAAAGACTTTTTCATTTATTTCATTTATACTTAACTTTTTATCTAAAACATCTTTTACTATATTTTTCACGGCATTAATAATTTCTATTCTACCACCATAGGCCATAGCTACATTTAGATAAAAGTTATCATATCTACTAGTCTTTTCTTCCAATTTCTTAATCAATATCCTAATATCCTCTGGAATTAGAGAGAGTTCTCCTATAGCCTTAAACTTAACTCCATACCTTTCAAATGTATTATCATTTAAAGCGTCTTTCAAATATTCTCTGAACACATTGAATAATTTCTCCAATTCAACGGGATTTCTTTTTAAATTTTCTGTAGATAATACATATAATGTAACAGTCTTTATACCGCAATCAAGCAACCATCTCAGAGTTTCCCTAACCTTTTTAGCACCTTCTTTATGGCCTATCCATGGAGGCAATCCTCTTCTCCTAGCCCATCTTCTATTTCCATCCAATATTATTGCAATATGGCTTGGCATACCACCCCTTTTTATCTGATGCCATAGCCATTTTTCATATAACTTATATATACCAATAATTCTCATAATTTTTCTAAGCATTTTATCATCATTTTCTTTTCCTATGATTATAATTAAAGATAAGACTTATATATTATCCTTTTAATAATCATATTGATGGGGAAGCCGTCCCAGTCTGAATAATGATGATCTCGCGACGAACTTACACAAATAAACGGATGGAGGGGATGTCCAACCTAAATTTTTCTAGAAGAGGGGTCGCCGACCTTCCTTTACATCATGGTAAGGCGCCTTATTGGTTATTGAAGAGAATGGAAAAGCTTGCTAAAAATATAGTTAAAATAATTTTAAATGAATATGGATATAAAGAATTATTTAATAGGCTGTCAGATCCATATTGGTTTCAAGCATTCGGCTGTGTTCTAGGTTATGATTGGCATAGTTCTGGAATAACTACTGTAGTTACAGGCGTATTAAAGAGTGTTATAGATCCTCGTGAATATGGTATAGCTATATGTGGTGGGAAGGGTAAGAGGGCTAAAAATACTTTGAATGAAATAGAATATGTTGGTGAAATATTAAGTCTAAGTTCCACGAAAATAAATGAATTAAAATATTCAAGTCGAATTATAGCTAAAATAGATAACGCTATGCTTCAGGATGGTTTTAATCTATATCATCATACATTTTTATTTACAGAGAAGGGTGATTGGATAGTTATTCAGCAAGGTATGGATATTCTTAATAAACTAGCCAGAAGGTATCATTGGTCCAAGACTAAAAATTTTATAGACGCTATAAATAGGAAGATTATTTCAGAAAAACTTAGAAGAATTGTTTTAAATCTGAGTTCTAGAAAGAGTAGAGAGAATAGAAGGATAACACTTGATCTAGTACGTGAGAATCCCTCTAAAATCTATTCACTATATAAACTTATATTTAAAAAAACATTTTCATTAGACATTTTCCTAAGCAAAAATTTATCTATAAAATTTTTGGAAAAAAAGTTTCCTTCATATCTAAAGATGCCTGTGAATATTAATTGGAATATATTAAAAAAGATATATGAATATCAGCCGAAAAACTATGAAGAGTTCTTAATGATAAGAGGTGTAGGTCCATCTACTATTAGAGGATTAGCATTGATATCCGAATTAATATATGGTAAACCAGCTGATTGGAAGGATCCAGTGAAATATTCCTTTGCATTTGGAGGAAAAGATGGAGTACCTTATCCTGTGAATAGGAGGAGTATGGATAACGCTATAACATTTCTTGAAGATAGTATTAGAGCAGCTGAAATAGGATATAATGAGAAAATGAAAGCATTAAAACGTCTAAGAAATCTGCTAGAAATGGGTTAAAATATGGATTTAATTGTCGTAAAACTTGGAGGATCGCTTATAACTAAGAAGAGAGGATTGCTCGAAGAGAAACACGATGCTATACATAGTATTGCTAGAGAATTTAGAATCTTGAAAGATAAATTTAAATTTATATTGGTACATGGAGGAGGATCCTTTGGACATCCTATAGCTAAAAAATATAATTTAAATAAAGGATTTAAAGAATATGGCCAATTAATAGGGGTGTCTAAAACAAGATATTATATGACGTTCTTAAATCAAAAAATATTGAAGATATTTTTTGAGGAAGAGGTATCTTTAATACCAATACATGCATCAAGTATATTTGTTATAGAGAATGGGAAAATAGTTTCATCTTATCTTGATTCGATAAAGAGTTTTCTATCTATAAATATCATACCAATAATATTTGGAGACGTTGTGGCAGATAGAGTTAAAGGTTTTTCTATTCTTTCAGGAGATCAAATTGTTTCATATGTGGCATTAAATTTTAAGGCAAGAGAGGCTATATTTGGAACAGATGTTAAGGGAATATATACTAGTAATCCTAAAACAGATGCTAATGCTAGACTTATTAGAAAGATATATTATAAAAATCTGCCTAGAGAAATTTCTATTAGAAATAATTTAGGTAGTGATGTAACTGGTGAAATGGAGAATAAGGTTAAGGAAATATTATATATGGCTGAGAGAGGTATTTCAGTAAAAATAGGAAATCTATCTATTCCAGGAATGTTACATAAAATTCTATATAATTTACATGGAGAATATACTATTATAACCCCCTATCCAACAAAAACTATAATAATGTAAGTTAAAATAATTTCATTGTATATGTGATATAAATGAGTCATGGAATATTTAGACCACTATTGATAAGACTTAATTGTATAGAGGATCTTGTAAGAATTTCCTCGATAACTCATCCAATAATATATTGTCAGAAAAGAGGTAGAAGATACATTTATTTTACATATGATAGAGGAGGAAGTCTAATAGTCGTATACTATTTTATATCTGAGAAGCCGGTTAACTATAAATATTCTATTCATAACGGTATGGATGATTCAGTATCATTTACAAACAAGATAATTCTCGATCCAAAGATAAAGCAAATACCAATTATAACTATAGCTGATCAAAATTTCATACTTATACCAGAAGAAAATATCCAAATATAACGATAAATAGTAAAGCAATATATATATAAGAAAAATATTTATGAGTGTAGTGATAGTATGTGGCCTCTTGGGGATGAGAATAAATCACTTACATTTCCATATGTAAATTATACATTAATAGCAATAAACATAATAGTATTTTTTATATTCTTTTTACCAGGAATAGACTATCTAAGCTATGGTATAGTAGAATATGGAGTGATACCCCTATATATACTTCAGGGCAAAAGATTATGGACATTATTTACATCAATGTTTATGCATGCAGGCCCATTACATCTATTTGGAAATATGCTGTTCCTATACATTTTCGGCGATAATACTGAAGATGCTTATGGCCATGCAAAATACCTAATATTTTATATTCTTTCAGGATTAGGAGCCTCTGCATTACATTTATTAACTGCACTTCTGGATCCAGCCTCCCTATTAGTACCCGCAGTTGGTGCATCAGGTGCAATTTCAGGTGTATTAGGTGCATATATGGTTTTATATCCCAGAGCTAGAATAAAGGTTTTAGCATACACTCCAATAGGGTTAACGTTTCTCTATATTTCTTCTTTATATTTTATTGGATTCTGGTTTATACAGCAATTATTCTTTGGAACATTTTCTTTGACTGGGTTATCTTCCGGAGTAGCTTATTGGGCACATATAGGTGGATTTATAACCGGCATGCTTTTAACAAAAATGCTGAGAATTACTCCTAGAAGGTTTAGAAGACCTCCTGGATATAGATTTTATAGAAGAGTGTATAGAGTTCCGGTAGAGTAATCAAAAGAATTTTCCATATGCTTTTACAGCTTCTTCTAAAACTATACCCTCCAAATCCCTTTCCGGATCTTCTATATGAATTAATGATATATGTGGTGATTTTAATATCTTTCTAACCTTTTCTCTATACTTATATCCATATATATGGAACACATATAATTCATGCCCCCTTTCACTAATTTTTCTTAAAAGTTTTAATGCTTCATCTACATTCTGCCATCCGCAATCGGATACTATGAATATAAATATTTTTCCATATGCTTCCTCTATTAAATCTTTTATAATATGTACTGGAAGTATAGTATAGCCTCCTTGATGTATAGATAACATTATTTCCTTTATATTTTCGTCAGCCTTCCAGGGAGCTATTAGATAGTTTGTGGAAAAGTTTATAATACTTATATTCCCTCCAGCTTTCTTTGCACTTAAATAAATTATGAACGCAGCTGTAGCTGCATTATTAAATCCCTGAGTCATACTTTGGCTTGAATCAAGTAATATTATAGCTGAAGGAATTTTTGCAGTAGATAGTGTATGCCCTAAGCCGCTTGGAATATTAACCCATTTTAATGTAGTTATTTCGGGTATAATTGGACCTTCATCTAAGCTTATTTCTAGATCTAGGTCCTCGATTTCATCTTCTACAAGCCATTGATCGGGATATGCTGTAATAGTCCATGTAGGTTTAACCAATCTACCCATCGATATAAAATCCATTAATATTCTTTGGGCTCTAGCCTTATACCAAAATCTCTTCCACAAAGCTTCACTTAAACTCCTACTATCTATTTTCGTTAATAATTTTGATAGACTTGTTGGAAAAACTGGTTCTCGATCCTCACTTTTCAATGATTGAGTTGACTTTTTTTCTTCAAGCTTCTCCTGCTTTTTCCCTCGCCTCCTCCCTTTTATTTCCTTTAAGTATTTTTTCATTTCTTTCTCAAGTTTCTCCATATCTACTCTAGGTTTAATCCATTGTTCAAATATTTCTTTAGCAGTATTTAAATCCTTTATACCACCATATGTTTCCATGATTTCATTTAATGCAGATGCTTTTACATCTTCTCTAACAGGTATCTGAAGATATTGTATACTTTTTTTAATTTTCTTTCTACTAATTTTCCGGGGAATTATTGATTCAATTTTACTTAATATTGAGGCTATAATTTTAATCTTTGCGCTCCAAGGACGGGTCTTAAAAATAATGAATGCGAGCTGTTTACCGTAGTCTCTAATAATTGGATCAACTTTATATTTTGGAAGATGGTCTGGATAAACTGTTAAATATGCTGAATAGAGAAGTTCCATTATACCACTAGGTTTAAATCTAAATCTATAGCTAAGATGCCCTGGTATATCGTTAAATGTTTCAGGCAAATACATGAAATCTATCTGCATATCTGATAGAAAGAATAATGATAGGTATGCTATGCTCCAATCTTTACAAACTTTATATGCATTTTTCTCCAATTCTAGAGCGGTTTTCATATCATATGGACAATAGTGGATATGTGATAATAAATGTCTAGAAAACCATAGAAAGATTTCATTAAAATTTTCTTCATATAACAAATCCTTTGGGATAAATATTTTTCCTTCTCCCTTTAAAAACTTAAATCCAATGTTTCCCTTTTCTCTAAATTCTATAGAAAAATTTACTGGAGGATTCATTAACTCTGCTCTTGCACGGGCAAAAATATATTCTATCTCACCTAATCGTTTCTGAACACTCTTGTCCTTATTTAAAATATGCGGAAATAGTTTCTTCAAAGGATATAACCCCTTTATCAACCCATTTTTTCTCCAATTTCATCAATTCCTCTGCAAAAACTTGGTCTTCAAGAGAAATCTCCTTAGCTTTCCTATAAAGTTCTCTACTAAATCCCTTATATAATTCATTAAGGATAAACCACTCCTTTCTAATTTCTCTTTCCCTCATCTTAATTTTTTCTCTATTTAATATTTCAATAATATCTTCTAGAAGATATCTTTCCTTCACAAGTTCAATCCTATGCGGAAAAACCCATTTACCTAGATTAACTACATCACTGGGTTCACATTTTCCGTCAAGCCAGATCATTGCTCTAACAAGGTATGATAATATTACAGTGGCTCTTTCACTAGGACCTATTCTAATCATACTACATATATCTCTTATAAAATGGCATCCCTCACAAAGCGCCAAAGGCTTTATCATAGAGAAATCTCTATTTCTTATACATACCTGTAAATCTCTTACAAGCATATTTATTATACCTTTCAATTCTACATCTATTTCTACATCGTTTATTTCTTCTCTAATTTCCTTTATCTCATCAAAACTTATAGTTTGAGGCATTGTTCTAATCAGATCTCCTCCATATTTTTTTAATAATGATTGAAGCTCGAATTTTTCACTTAAAGTTAGTGATTTCAAATATATTACTATATCAAATCTATCATAAAATGGTGGTGGATGCTTAAAAGTTGTGGGATCGCTTGGATTTTCATTCGAAATTAGAATGAAATCCTCAGTTTTTCTTCTTTCACCATAAGCCCATACTTCACCAAATTGAAGCATATGGTATATATTTGCAGTTGTATATGGATTTAATCTATTTACTTCATCAATACCTTTTCCCGGAGTCTTTACGAAAGCTGACCAAACAACTTTTTCAATCCCCTTTTTCTCAAGGGAAGGTATGTGAAGTCTACCGATAACTTCACCTCTTTTTACCTCTGATGCGCCTGAAATAACTACAAAGTCGTCGCCAAATATACCTTTTAATAACAATAACATAAGTGTAGATTTACCGAGTCCTCTAGGAGCTCTGATAAGTAGTGTTGAATATGGGTGAAGTAAATTGAGTATTGCTATATGTATTTCTTCATCGTTTCCTACAAACCTCTTTTTAATTTCTTTCTCTAAGCTAACTATATTTTTCCTTAGACTCATTTCAGCCACCAAAGATTTTTAGAACCAGTATGACTAAAGCTATTATAAGCGTGGTCACTAATAATTTTAGAAAATCATTTATTTTTCTAACTTTACTGAGTTCTTTTTCTAGAAATTTAAGTCTCTCTTCAAAGTCTCTTGCAGTACTTCTATCCATTATAACTAGATCTCCGGGTTTCTCACTTAAATAATACATATCTAAAAACTCGGTAGGAGCCTTAGAGATAGTTTCAAGTGATTCTTCCCATGCAATTTTTCTACCAATACGTTTTACAGCTACCCTTCTAGATTCTCTTTCTAAATATCTTAGAAAGTCCTCCATCAGCATCATTCTCCAAATATCTATTAGAATTAATATTTAGAACTGGTATTTAAAGCATTTCCTCTACAATATACTAAGCCCATAACTCTTCTAACAAAGTTTGGACAAAAATAGCATTCTAAAAATGCTACTCTTTTCTTCATGACTGGGCACTCTACAGCTTCATATTTCATTCTTCTAATTTTTCTAGCTGAAAGTACACCTTTAAATTTCTCACTATATTTTCTTGGAACCCTTATAGGCTTATCTAGTTTAATTACTTCAACGATATATTTATAGTCAGACATACCTATCCCTTTCTCTCAATTGGAAGAATATATGATCCAGTATTTCCGATAATAATATAAATATTCTGTCCAGTTTGAGCAATATCTCTAAGCATTAAAAACGTTAAATACGTCTGAGCAGCCGTAGTATTTTCACCTATAACTGAGATGATCATTTCTAAAGCATTTGCAGTAGCATTTGCTGCAATTATTTTAGCTTTGGCTTCGCCGAGTGCTTTAAGGATGGCTGCTTCAGCTGTAGCATTAGCTAAAACTAAAATTCTACTCCTATTATATGAGGCTGCAATCATTAACTGTTGTTGAGTTAATTTTTCTTCGATAGCGTTTCTAAATCTTTCTGGCAAATCTATGTTCCTCAAATCTATTCCCTCTACTATAATAGAGTTTCCAAGACTTTTCTCTTTAGTAAGAGTTTCCGTAAATTTTTCTAAAATTAGATTTGCTATTTCAGTTCTTTTCTCGATAGTTTCAACTGCAGTATAGTTTGAAATAATATCCCTAATAACTTTACGTAGTCTTGGAGCTAATGTTTTATCAACCCAATCCTTTCCAGGATAATTCCTATAAAGTTGAATAACTTTACCAGCATCTATTCTCCACCTCAAAGTAATATCTACATCAACTTCTAATCCATCCTTAGTTAAAGAAGTTACAGCTGGATAATCCCCTCTCTCACCGGTAGTTCTATCAGTCCACATATCTAATGTTTTTATAGCAACATATATTTTATCTACAGTCTGCCACGGCATCTTTATAAAATATCTTGGTCCCATCACAGAACCAACAATGTTTCCAGTTATAGGATCTATAATTACTGCAACCTCTCCTACACCAACGCTTTCAACCATCAATCCAACTAATACTACACTTACAATCAATAATGTTATTAATATACTTATAACTTTAATTCCCCTAGGCTTTAGATAATAAACTTTAGACATAAAAACACCAATAAATTAAATTATCATCGTATTTAAAAACTTAATTCATATTTATATCGAGTTAAGTATATTTAATATACGGAAAACTTAATAAGTAAAATTAGAAATAAATAATGGTGATAGGTCCCGGCCGAATGCATGGAGCCCCGGTCGTATAGCCAGGTCAAGTATACTGGCCTCTCGAGCCAGCGACAACTATGCTGGAAACCCGGGTTCAAATCCCGGCCGGGGCATAATTTTGTTATTGTTAATAGTTATTACCAAGTCAATATTTTGCGTCTACATTTATAATCTGTATTTTAATGTCTAGTTATCGGTATAGCTATATATTATTATAATATTACAATGAAATTTTTACATGATATCTATATTTATTGCTGATTACTATTTAATTACAGTTGGTGTAGTATATGGAGGGATTAGATGAAAGAAGAAAGATGATAATAGATTTTCTTCCCAAGGCTATTGAAAGTCTATATAAAGGTATGTCTTCACTAAAATTTGCAATGGATATATTGAATGAAAGAATGACCGAGCTTGAAAGAGAGCTTAATAAATTTTCAAGTAAAATAGAGTCAAATTTAAATAATTTAATGAAGGAGAGTGAGTCGCTAAGAGAAGAGTTGTCTAAGTTTAGTGAGGAAACACCTAAATCGATGAAAAATGTCTTAGATTTATTTTTAGATAAATTTAGGAGAGATCTGGAAATGCTTCAAATGCATCAGGAAGATATTTTGAGTGAAATGTCTACCATGAGAGTAAATTTGCAGGATAAAATAAATGCATTAACAGAAATGTATGGAGATATTAGAAAGGAATTATATTCTGTGAAAAATGTATTGCATGAAAATTCGCTTACAGTAAATTCATTGAGTCTCTCTATAGATAAAAATTATGAGAATATGAAGAACGATATACATGAACTAAAACTTTTAGTTACAGAGTTATCACTAAAAATAACTGCTTTAGAGAAAAAGTTTTCGGAGGAAATTCAAAGTAATATAAGTTAAGTGAATTATTTTAAAAATATTTAGATATATATAGAGATATTAGACCTACAACTATAAATATATAATAAGATAATTTTATTTAGAATAGATTAGGTGTATTTAATGCCAATATTTGGTGGTAAGGAGGATAAATTAGAAGAACTTGCAGGAATAATTAAAAACAATTTTGATAAAATATTTCTACAAATATCAAACCTATCAAATATAATTCAAAGTATCCCTGAAAATATTTCTAAAAACCTTAGAACTATTGATAATTCCTTAAGAAACCAGTTAAATGAACAGAGAAAGCTTATCACAGACATAATATCAGTTGTAGAGGAGGAGAGTGCAGCGCTGGAGAAGAGGGCTGTAGAATTAGATGACCTTAAAAAAACTTTAGAAGAGGAGAGAGCACGATTATTATCTGAGAAAAAGGAATTATCGGAATTATTAGAAAAGATCTCAGATATAGTTCAATATATACCAGGCCTGGAGAAAGTAACTGAAACAGTTGAAGGTCAAAGCAAACAGGCCTTAGAAATGCTTGAGAAACTTACTAGCATAAATGAATTATTGCAACAACTTGAGGCTAAGAGGGAGGAGCTTGAGCGTTATAGGGAGGAGGTTGAAGGGGAGCTTGAGGCTAAGAGGCTTGAGGTTGAGCAGCTTACTCAGAAAAAGACTTCTATTGAGAATGAGATCCAGGCTATGGAAGAGAGAATGGTTGAATGGGAGAAAAAGGAGGAAGAGCTAAAGAATAGAGAGCAGAAACTCGTAGAAAGAGAGAATGAATTAAATGAATTAATTAAGAGATCGGAGGTTGTTTTAAGGGAGAGAGAGAAAGCTTTGGAAGAATATTTAAATAAAATTGAGGAAGAAAGAATTTTGCTCAATAAATTAATGGAGACTCAAGAGAAGTTAAAGGAAAGGGAGACAGAGCTTAAAGAGAAAGAGATGATGTTAAATGATCTAAAGGTTAAAATTGAACGTGAAATGTCTCTTTATCATACCAGAAAAATGGAGCTTGATAGAAGGGAAAAAGATGTTTCTGAAAAGGAGTCTAAATTAAAAACTATGATAGAGGAGTATAATAAGAAATTTGAAGAGCTTAATAAATGGGAGAAGGATCTTATAAAAAGAGATGAAGAACTTAAGAAGAAGGAAATATACCTTAGTTCTCTTAAAAATGAATTAGATATGCTTGAAAGAGAAGTTAAGAGAAAGAGGGAGGAGCTAAAGAAGCTTGAGGAAGATATATCTTCAAAGGAGCGAAGATTGAAGGAGGAGCTTGAACCCCTGAGAGAGCAATTAATAAAGGAGGAGGATAGGTTGAGGGAATGGGAGAAGAGACTGCTAGATAAGGAGAGGGAGTTGATAGGATATCAGAGAACTTTGGCTGCAAAGGAATCGACATTGATAGAACTTAGGGAGAGAATTGAAGCTAAAAGAGCTGAACTAGATTCTAGAGAGAGAGTTTTAAAGGAAAAGTTGATTGAATTAGAAGAATTGAGGAAGAAGGTTGAAACATTAGAGAAAGAGAATTCTGAGCTTAAAGAGAAGCTTAGTGAAAGTATGAGAGAGGTTCAGAAGTTAAGGGAGGCTTTAGGCTCCGAGAAAGTAGAATAGAATTGTCAATACAATAAATATTGCAGCCAATACAGTAAATCCAAGTCCTATTGCACCTAAAGATACATAAATTCTTTCTGTACTACTATTGTAGCTTATATCAGCCTCATCTCGTGCAATTTTATATCCTAATATTGATGTAACCAATGACGCTATTCCCAATATTATTGAATAAAGAGGGCCTTGGGGTAGCTTAGGTTGGGTTGAAAAGTTATCTGTAACTATAAACATACCTACCAATAATATTGGAGAAATAATTATCAATATTATTGGAATAAAATTTATTGGTTCTCTCTCTTCATACATGTATAGCACCTAGTAATTATAGATGAACGTGATATATAATACTAATGCATTATGAAATATAGTTAGTGTTATTTTAACACCATATCTAGATATTATATGGATATATCTTAAAGTCATTTTCTATATCACAATCTTATTAATTGATATATATGCTATCCTATTCTCTTTAAATGGTGAATTTGGTGTCTAAGAGATTTATAGTATCTCTACTGCTTATAGCAATCTTATATCTACTTACCTATAAAAATATGAGTGCAGACAGCGGGCATTTCAATGTAATATATATTCGGGTAGATTTTATATATAAATCTAATATACGGGTAGATTGGATTAGAGTTGAAAACAATACTTCTCAAATAGATGTTTATGAAAGGGATATTAAAGGAGTATTTTTATATATAGATGCATTTACACCGCTAAAGTTTTCTGGAGTAAAATTTCCATCAGGTAGAACTATATTTAAGCCCAGAGAAATAATATTATCTCCGAAATATTTATATATAAATATATCTAAAAGCAGGGAATACGGAGTCTATAAAATATTTTTTGAAGAGAGTTTGTCTAAAAATATATTTGATGTAATATTATTTAGCAATCAATCTATAAAATATAACATTACATTAGAGCCTAAGAGCAGTAAAATGCTATATGTATCATTTAATACAGATATATATGAGATATATTCATTAAATCTAAGGATGTTTTCATTTACGGAAATAGGCAATATAGATATTATTGAACCACATTTTCTTAATTCTTCGCGTATTATGGAGATAAATGTACCGGGATATGGTAAATACTATACAAACATGAATTCATATATAGTCTTTGGAGATAAAATTACTATAGTAAATAATGATGATAAGCAAATAAAATTATTATTGAATATTGCTCCAATCTTTAAGTTAAAAAATGTCTATCTATATACTAGTAAGAATATAATTAGAATTAAAGTTCCAATAAAAGATAGCGGAGAATTATACCTTTATATCAATCTCCCCCAATTTTTCAAACTAGCTAATTTAACGGAATATAATAGAACTGATCCATTGACAAAACTATACATTCCATCAAAATTTTTCTTTAGAAAAATTCGGGAAGATAGCAGAGAATTCTCAATTAAAATATTTCTTGAAGATATTCTAATAAGAATATATAATTCTCAGGGAAAGGAACTTAATAAAGGATTTATAACAATTTTTTATCCAAATGGAAGCATATATAGAAACCATATTTCCAACAAGATAGTTTTAACACCAAGTTTCCCCCCGGTATTTAGGATAAGAGTTAGCCTAGATGATTTTCAGTCCCCAAATATAACTATAGTTGGATTTAAGGAAAATGTTGCAGAAATATATGTAAATATGCATGACCTTCTTCTCACTATAATGGATGTAAAATATAGAGGTTTAGGTTTATTGAAGGTTAAAGTATTTTCATTTGAAAGTCTTTTGTCATATACATTTTATACAGATGAAAATGGTAGAGTGACTATAGAAAACCTTGTTGAAGGAAATGAATATATGATTAGAGTTTTTCATCATGGTATTGAGATAAAAAGAATGGTAATAAACTTTACTAGAAATTTAAATCAAATTAGACTTAAATGTCCTATAGATGACTTTAAAATATATGTTAGAAATCCTTCAGGTATACCCTTAAATGGAATAAATGTTACAATAAATGGTAATAAGGGCATAACTTTATCAAATATAACAGATAGTATGGGTAAAGTATTGTTCAAAAACATAATTTATGATACATATAATGTTACTATATACTCTAGTGGTATACCAGTATTCTCTAAAAAACTTTCCTTTAACGGTGAAGATAATCCAATAATTTCTGTCAATGTATATAAGTATATTGTATTGGTGAGAGATTATTGGGGAAATCCCCTAGAAAATTGTACAATATATTTAGTTGGAGAAAATGGTCTAAATATCAAGAAGATTAGCGATGATAGAGGACAAGCTATATTTAAATGGATTCCTCAGGGAAACTATTCTATAAAAATAGTGTTACCATTTATCAAAGACAAAATAGTGAAAAATATTTCTATACCAGGCTATGGATATAATATATTTAAAACAGATATAGTTTTTCATTATGAGAATATAGTTATCTCTATAGATGAACTATATATAGGTTTTGGAATATTTTTAATAATCTCATTTTCAATCATTTTCATAAAAAGTAGAGATAAAGAGCTGATATTTCAATGAGGGACATATATGTTAAATATAAACTATGTGATTATAAATGATTTTGAATGGCCGTTAATTTTACTTGCATTAGACGGATATTCACCTATACCTGGGAGAGTAAGAATACATATGATATGTTTCATCTACCATCATATGGGGTTTAATTTTATTCCGGGATTTTTCGGTCCATATAGTCCTGAGCTCGATAAAGCTATAGATAAGGGAATTGAGCGTGGACTCATAGATACATATTACGTTCCACTCAAATATGGAAGAAGTATAAAAAACTATAGTTTAACTATAGATGGTAGAAGAGTTGCAAATGCCATTGTTTCTAAGATTAGAGATAGATACGTCTTATTAGATAATGTTGCATTTATAAAGGGTAAAGAGATTCTATCAGATCTTGAGGCTATAAAGAGGACTTATAGAGAGAAGCCCCTACTTTTTCTTTTCCAGAAAATATCTGAAGATACTATAAAGGAATGGCCATATTGGATGAGGTTTGAATCAAAGGGATTAAAAGAAATATTAAATGAAGTTTACAATGAAATTAAATACGGATTTCTATAAACTTTCGTAACCTTTTCTAAGAGCTCTGATATTTATATCAATATATTTTTCTGGAAAATATTCTCTTATAACCTCTTCAAGCTCGTTTAAACTATGTGGTATAATTTTCAATCTACACATTGCACCAAGCATAGCTGTATTAAGAATTCTGCTTTCTTTAAGTTCCTCTATAATTTTAAGACCATCAATAACATAGATTTTTAATCCGAGGGTCTTTATTGAGGAGATAATTTCATTTATCTCCGGCAGACTTACATTGAGAACGGATGGTGGAATAATCATTTTATTCATCAATATTAATCCATTTGGAGAAATATAATCTATATATCTTATTGTTTCAACAGCCTCTAAAGATACGATTGCATCTGCAGTGTTAATGGGTATCAACGGCGAGAAAACGCTTTTACCTGCTCGCAGATGAACCACTACCGAGCCACCTCTTTGAGATAATCCATGTACTTCCGAAAGTCTCACCTCATATCCTTTCATTATAAAAGCCTTTCCAGTCAGTCCGCCTAATGTTAGTATTCCCTGACCTCCCACTCCACAAAAAATTATACTATACATTATATCACCTCTTTATTGCATTGAATGGACATATTTGTACACATACTCCACATCCGGTACACAAGTTTTCATCAATTTTAACCAAATTATTTTCTCTAATTATCGCTGGACATGAAAAAGCGTTTACGCAAATCATACACTTAGTACATATATCTTGATCTATATAATATGGATAAATTTTTTCACCTTTTCTTCTAACAAGTCTCATGGCTTCTAATGCACACAGTCTTCTAGAAACTATAAATCCTACACATTTATTATTCATAACGTATTGGATTGCATCCATAATCTTTTCTATTGAGTCTTTAACATTATATGGATCTATAACTGAAACATGTTTTATACCAATGGCTTCTGCAATTTTTTCTGGGAGAATTTTAACAACTTTTTTGCCCATTAATGTCTTGCCAGAGCCTGGATGTGGCTGCATACCAGTCATAGCTGTAACACCATTATCCATAACTATAACTAACATTCTCGCATTATTGTATACAGCATTTATAAGTCCAGGTATACCTGCATGATAGAATGTTGAATCACCTATTAATGCTATAGGTAATTCGTCTGAGGAGTGAGCTATTCCATTAGCCAAACCTATACTTGCCCCCATACAAAGTACAGAATGAGTTGCTTTAAATGGTGGGTTGAATCCAAGTGTATAGCATCCGATATCTCCAGAATATATTGGTTTTACTTTGCTTTTAGCTACAGCTATCTTTAATTCATAAAATGTTGCTCTATGAGGACATCCAGGGCAAAATGTTGGAGGACGCTGTGGAATATTATATTTAATTTTTTCAGAAAATTTAATATAATTGGGGAGAGGTATTTTGAGAAAATTTGAGAGGGCGGTAGCAACTTTTTCTGGAGTCAATTCTAATACTCTTGGAACAAGATCTTTACCATGAATTTCCTTCTTAAGCCCCTTTTCAAATAACAATACCTTAATCTGATTTTCAATTATCGGTTCAAGTTCCTCTACAACCAATATCTTCTCAACGTTTTCAATAAATTTTTCTATAGACTTTAATGGAAGTGGATAGGTTGTTGAAAGCTTTAATATAGATACTTTATCAAGCAAATTTTTACTATATAGGAAGTCTATCACATAATTATAGGCCACGCCAGATGCTATAATTCCATACACAGTATCATTTATTTTCATTTTATTTAAAGGAAATTTCTCAAATTTCTCTCTAATTTTTTCTAATCTTTCCAATGCTTTTCCATGGAGTTTCTGCGAAAATCTTGGGACCATTACCAGTTCCTCAACCTTTCCCATAAACTTTCCAATACCTCTATTCGGCCTAATTTCACCTAAAATCACGTTACCCCTGACATGAGATAATCTAGTAGTAGATCTAAGTAAGATGGCGGACCCAGTCTTTTCGGAAATATCGTATCCCAATAATACTGATTGTTTAGCTTCCATAGGACTTGCAGGCTCTATTACGGGAATATATCCATGCATACCATAATATCTATTATCCTGCTCATTCTGAGAGCTATGGCAACTGGGATCATCAGCTGAGACTATTAGGAGACCTCCCTTTACGCCACTATAACCTATGCTCATAAAAATATCTGAAGCAACATTTAAACCCACGTGTTTCATAGCTGCAAATCCTCTTAAACCACATAGAGAAGCACCGAATGCAATTTCAAGCGCAACCTTCTCATTCGTAGACCATTCAACATAATAGTTAAATTTAGATGCAACCTTACCAAGACTATCAATTATTTCAGATGAGGGTGTACCTGGATATCCCGCAGCAACGTCTATACCAGCTTCAATAAGACCTCTTGCTATAGCCTCATTACCTAATAGAAAAGCTGTATAACCAGGTTTATCTAATCCAAGTTCATACATAACCATCAATAAATAATGTAAGTAAAATAGTATAATAATGTTTTTAATCTGAAAGAGGAGATCAGTCCGCCCATCAATCTTCATGTACTCATAGCATGTCTTTCATCATCATAATATCAATATAATAAATTAGGATAAATAAGTTTATTTATAATTCTATGCATAGATTAAATGATTACTATGGGAATAGGTATAAGAGTTATAAGTCTATCGGCTGAACGTTTATCTGAAAATATTCCTGGAAAAATACAATATAGCATGCAGTTTTCTCTTCCAAGTGGAGAGGTTAGAAGAATAAAGAATAAAATTAATATTCCATTCATATATACATTGTCTTCTTCACCTCCAATCATAAATGTAACTATTAGAGGTTTTGTTGATATCACTGGGGATGAAAAAACGTTATCTACTATTTTAGATCAAATCAGATATAAGAAAATACCACAATATGTGTTTCAGACAGCGTTTCAATACATTGTTTTTGAAGCACTATATGTTGTAAGAGAGTTAGGTATACCCCCACCAATCCCTATGCCTGGTAGAGAGAGAAAGGATAAACAGTTTTTCGGAGAAGTTGTTTAAAATCATAATTTGATGTGATTAGATGAGTTTAGATAAGGTTAAGGAAATATTGAATAGAGAAGCTCTCCCAGAGTTTACATCTATTTTAATAGGAACGGAAGACGGATTACCGATAGTATCTACTATGAATGAAAATTTTGGACAAGATAATGCAGGTTTACTTACAGTAATATTGAATTCAATTGAATTATTGAAAAAGTTATCTGATCTAGGAGAAATGAATTACATAGTATCGGTCCATGAGAATGGAGGAATATTTATGGCTAAAATAGATTCAAGACATTATATGTTAATAACATTTAATAGAAAGTTAAAAATAGGTATACTAATTTTTCACGTCAGGAGGATAATTAGGGAGATAAGGAAATACTTATAGCTTCATGAAGAAAATAGGGAGAATTCACAGTAGGGATCCCCCCTACCAACACATTTCACTTCAACACATTTTAATTCTAACTTTCTTTCCACTGGTATCTGCTATAGCTTGAAGAAATCCCGTAAATATTCCCTGCCATATATAACATATATCCCTGCCAATATTATCATATTCCTCTCCATACGATCTAGATATCCTAAAGTAAGCCTTCATTTCATTTAAATCTAAAGATATTATCTCAAAGAACCCCCATCCTCTTTTCATCGATAATTTAAATAAAGCTTTAATTAAATCTTTCTCAGCATTTTTATATTTTTTAGCTGTGTTGTAATAAATTTATAGCCAAATTTATATCCAACTCTACAGAAAGCTATCCTTGTACCCATTATTCCAAATAATTCCTCAACATTTTTTGTAACTCTACAAGAAATTTCCTAGAGACTATAACTACAGGTATCCCTGAAAACAATAGTCTACCAATGTTATCCAAAAATATTTTGTCGATATAGCTACTAGCCATTATTTGTCACTATTCGCTTAACAGCTCCCTCAGCTCTTTATTAAACCTTGATAATTCATAGAGAAGTAATCCAAGCTTAATATCCTTAGAATTCACACATATAAGCACAGCCTCTTCTCCCACATTCATAATTACTACAGAGCCATTAGATGCAAATGTCATGGCCTTTTCAAATTCTCCTCTTCCCAATGCCATAGATATTTTCTGAGATACACTTAATAATGCTACACCCATAGCAGCAACATCTTCACCACTTATAGATGATTTAAAGTAGCTAGCCATCTCTAATCCTTCAGAGGTTGCGAGAACAACCCCATCAATACCCGCTGTATTTGTAACAAACTCTCTAATCTTTTTTTCAATCTTAACTATATTGGACATAAAATATACACCATCACAAATAATATTGCGCCTTTACTATATATTCTTTAATATACTAATATTATGATTAATTTAAAGATATTTGAAATTTACTCTTACATATATGTATATTAAAGATCAATATTATATCTAGCCTATCAATAGAATCTTATTTTAAACTTATAATTTATATAGTTGAAAAGTGAATTTTATATAGAGATAGTTAAAACATACAGGTTAGAATTATGTACCAATTAAATCAGCTACTAGAAAATATGGAGGGAATCCTTCCTATCTTATCTATAGCTATATCTATCTTTTCGTTAATAATTGCATTACTTTTAATATCTAAGGCTAAGAAGCAAGGAATATCTGAGAAAAGATTAACAACAATAAATGATAGACTTAATTCTATCGAAAAAATTTCCAAAAAAGAGTTAAATGAATTAAAAAATAATTTAATTTCCCTAGACGCAAGATTAAAAAATTTAGAGAATAGAGTTATAGAAGGAGGGGGGGTCAAGTCAGTATCTCAACCCTTACTTATTAGACGTCCACTAATCAAGAGAGTTACAGTAATTCCTGTATCCTTTCAACGATACATTTCTTCAAACCCATTATTATCATCAGGAATAATTTTTGATTCGAGCGGAATGATAATCGAAATCGCTGGAATCGATTCCGAAAAAGGCGAGCGAGTAGCATCCTATATGTATGAAGTTATAAGAAATTTTAGAGAGAGTTTAACTGAACCCAATATAATATTATTTCAGGGCGATAAAGAGTATGGAATATTGCTAAAATTAAGTGAAATTAACGAAACCGAGATTTTTGCTTATCTTAATTCACGTATTCAACCATCTTTCACCCAATGCTCTGTAATAAAGGATGCATTAAAAAAATATGTTGAAAAAACGTTTAAGAGGGGTTAGAAATGGAAAGTAAGAAATATGAGGAGATATTATCAAACCTCTTGAAGGATAGTAGAGGCTTCATAGATATGGCGGTATTTTCAACTGAGGATGGGCTGCCAGTTGCATCTAGAATACATACAGATTTAGATCCAGGTTTTCTATGTGCAGTGACTACAGCGATATCTGGAGCAGCTATATCAGTTTTAGACGTATTAAAATCAAATAACTTTAATAGAGTTGATATAACCTTAGACGATGGAAGGCATTTTCTAATAATACCCTATAAAAGCATGTTTCTAGCATGTGTAACTTCTCCTAATCCGAATTTAGGTCTAGTATATCTCATAATAAAGAAGTATTTAGTGTAAATAGCTATGGAGATATTAAAAATCTTAATCACAGGACCATTTAATAGTGGTAAAACAACACTCATAGGTACATTATGTAAGTATAGATTGAAATCTGATATGAGGATTAGTGCTTCTGGTGAAGATAAGATTAAGGGAACTACTACTGTAGCTTTAGACTATGGGATCTATTATGATTCATCTTACAAATTATATCTCTATGGTACACCTGGTCAGAGAAGATTTAGTTTTATGCATAATATTTTGGCTAAAGGTATGAAAGGATATATAGTTTTAGTGGATAGTAGCGATATAGTAAGCATTATAAATGGTAAGTATCTTCTACAATATTTTAAGGAAAAGTATCCAGGGGTCCCTTACATTATAGGGGCAAATAAAATCGATCTTCCATCTGCAAGGCTATCTATGGTTATGGATATTTTAGATGATGAGATAGATAATATACAACCGTTATCTGCTATTAATAAGAGGTCTGCAATGGATATTATTAAGAGATTATTAAATAAAATAACTGGTAATCGATGAATAATTATTATGATAATAAATATATTTATATTTCTTAAAATATATCTTACTACCATAGAAGTAAAGAGTATTTTATTCACCTAATTAGGGGGTTATTTGAAAAGAATAAAATTTATCCATGTTATACCAGTTATAGCAAATGTTCTCTTATCAATACTTTTTACAAGTTTTCTAGTAACTTCAAATATTTTGGAGGATATTGAGACACCATTTTTAAAAGAGGTAACATTAAGTGCCACAATATATAATTCTATTCTCTTCTTTCTTTTAATAGTCTTTGGCAGCACACTCTTATTCATAATTATAAAGATAAGAAAAGTAAGTATATTAAAACTATTATTCATATCATCTTTTCTCATATCACTTTACGGAATAATCGAAATCTATGGAATAGCAATTATGACCTTACTAGATATTCCGATCGATTACTACATAGATGTATTTCAAATCCTATCTATTATAGCTTCTTTTATAATAACATTTGTAGTATTCAAAATGAAGGAAAATCTATTAACCACAATAATAACATTGGTATATGGTTCTGCAGCTGGATGCCTATTTGGCGTAATAATACCCCTATGGAGCATAATACTGATATCACTACTAGCATCATTATATGATATATATTCGGTATTCTATGGGCCGTTGAAATATCTAATTAACTTAGAACCTAGTAATGGGATAGAGGTGGAGGGTCGAGATACCCTACTGAAGGGAGTTACAGTACCCTTTTTAGGAATACATATAGGTCTTGGAGACATAATTTTTTATTCAATGATTGTAAGTGGAACATATATCTATACAAATATTATACGTGCCTTTATAATTGGCATGGGAATATGTGTTGGAGCGTTCATAACATTTAAACTTCTTGAGAAGAGAAGGGCTTTACCGGCACTACCTATACCAATATTTTTATCACTAATTTTATTAATAGGAATGCTTTATATCTAACCTTCCTCCTTCCTCCATAAGGTTAATCTAACTATATATGGATAATTAAAGAAATATGCAATTCTTACAATATTTACAGCATTTACAGGTTCTCCATAAGTTCCATATCTTATATATAGCATAGGCATCCTGCTAATTGGGAGTAAGACAATTCTCATTCCTCCCCGTCCAGGAGTATATGTACCAACCATAATTATATGAGATGAAAGTTTCTCAACATATTCTAATCGATAAACTCTATATTTTTTTGCTCCACTATTTATAACTCTATAGGCAGGATTATCCTCATCCACTATTTCTACTGCAGTCACCTGTAATAAGCTTCTATATTCTGGAACAGCTTGCAAAACCTCGTCCTT
>Ga0190307_1000029_pt1 | contig 48321 bp, 51 predicted proteins | sample 48700745_MG_FD_161653 | JGI IMG/M metagenome (GOLD analysis project Ga0190307, IMG submission 161653) | Hydrothermal vent sediment bacterial communities from Southern Trench, Guaymas Basin, Mexico - 4870-07-4-5_MG | ecosystem: Environmental > Aquatic > Marine > Hydrothermal vents > Sediment ... | reverse complement strand
TGGCGTGGGAGACTATAGAAATTGCTGAGAACAAAATATTACTTGCTAAGGAGCTATTAGAAAACGAAAGTGTGAAAGTTCCAGCTGCAGAGAGACTTATACTCCTTGCCGAGAAGGAACTTGAAAATGCTAAAGAAGCATATGACGAAGGAAAATATGGAAAAGCCTATGGTCAGGCAATAGCAGCCAAAGCACACGCAGAAGCCGTGATTAGGATGGCAGGTGAAAAAAGAGAAATCATGCTCAGGACAAACCAAACCCTTAGAATCGAAATCAGAATAGAGAAGCTCGAAAGAATCATGACAAAATTCGAGAAAATAGGACTTAACATGACAGAAGAAAGAACACTACTTGAGGAACTCAAGGATGCCTTCAAAGAAGGCGAGTATGAACGAGCGGAAGAGTTAATTAACCAGCTGAGAGATACGATAAAAGAAAAGTTCCACACAGAGAAACTAATGATAAGAGAAAAATGGAAAGAGAGAGGAAAGAATAAGCATAGACCCGACAAGGGTTAAGTAGATAAAAACAAACTGAACAATCTCTGCTTCATTATTTATTTTTCGACAAATTATTAAATTCTCATTTTCTTATACTCTTTTGGTGAGGGCATGAAACTCTTTGTAACTGGGTTACCGGGAGTTGGAAAGACTACTCTTGTTTTAAAAGTTGCAGAAGAAATGCAAAGCTTGGGCCTAAAGATTGGAGGGTTCACGACACAAGAGGTAAGAGAAAAAGGTAGGAGAGTCGGGTTTAAGATTAAAGCCCTCGACACTGGAGAAGAAGGCATCTTAGCATGGATTGGAAGTGGCTATCCCAGAGTGGGAAGATACGTTGTTAATCTGGAGGATCTAAACAGCGTAGGAGTCTCTGCAATACGAAGGGCGCTTGAAAATGCAGATCTTATAATAATTGATGAAATTGGAGCAATGGAATATAAGAGCAGAGAATTTGCGGAAGCAGTTGAAGAAGTCATTAAAAGCAAAAAACCACTTTTAGCAACAGTTCACCGAAGATATGCAGGTAGATTCAAGAATTTTGGAAGGCTATACACCTTAACCCTCGATAATAGGGAAACTATAAGGTGCGAGATCATTAAAAACCTAAAAACAGTCTTGAAATTCTAAAGCCTCATTCTACAGCTACTACAATCCTCAGACCCTCTATATCAACTATTTTTGCCTTTACCCCATAAACTTCCTCTAGGATATCGGGGGTTAGGTGAGATGGCTTACCACTCCACTGTATTTGTCCATTATCGAGAACTACAATCCTGTCAGCATAGTTTAAAGCCAGATTTAAGTCGTGCATAACGCTTACAAGGATTTTTTCATTTTTGAGATCCTTCAGAAGATTCATTATCTGGAGAGCGTGGTTAATATCCAAGTGAGATGTTGGCTCATCAAGCAACATTACGTTGCTCCCCTGGGCTAAAGCCCTAGCTATCAACACTAGCTGATACTCTCCTCCGCTCAACTTCGTTACAAGATCATTTTTCCTTTCCCACATTCCTACTTTTCTTAATGCCCCCTCCACGTCACCTTCAGTCGCATAGGTTCCAAGTTCAACAAATTCCTCAACGGTAAATGCAAACTCTGGAAAGGAACTTTGAGGAACATATGAGATATACTTCGCTCGTTCTTTGGGCTTTAAACTCAAAAGCTCCAGACCGTTTAGCTTAGCATATCCCACAGGTCGTAAAATTCCAACAAGACATTTTAGGAGGGTGGATTTTCCAGCACCATTAGGCCCTACAATTGCTAAAAGCTCTCCCTTCCTAACTGAAAAAGCTACATCCCTTAAAATTTGCCTCTCTCCATAAGAGAACGACACGTTGACTTCCAGCTTATCCAAACAGCTCACCCCTCTTCTTTTTCATAAGGAGATATATGAAAAACGGGGCTCCAAAGAGAGCGGTAATAATCCCCACCGGAACTTCTGCTGGTTTGAGGAGTATTCTGGCAAGTATATCAGCAAAAACCATTAATGTTCCTCCAAAAAGCGCCGAAGCTGGTAAAAGTTTCTTATGATTTGGCCCGAATATCATTCTCATGGCATGAGGGCTTATTAAGCCCACAAATCCTATTATTCCGCTGGTAGCTACGGCAAAAGACGTTAAAAGAGAGATAATACCGATTACTATCTTTCTGTAGAGATTTATATCAAGCCCCATTGCGATGCTTTCCTCCCCCAAAAGGAGCAAGTTTAGCTCCCTCCAGCTGAAAAGTAAAACACCAACCCCCAGAATAGAGGATAATAAAACCAGCTTAACGTCTCCCCAATCGGCCCCATTAAACGTCCCCATGAGCCAGAATATTGCATTGTGAATTCTTTCTCTTCCCACATAGAGGAGATAGGATGTGAGAGCATTTGTAAAAAACCCTAAGGCAATCCCCGCCAGAAGCAAAGTATCTACCGGAATATGTCCATTAACTTTTGCAATTCTGTATACCGTAATGACCGCCAGCAAAGCCCCTAGCAAAGCAAAAAGCCCCATGTATTGAGGGAAATACAGAGCTGCTATTGAGGCTCCAACTGCAGCGCCCCCACTTATTCCAATTATATATGGATCTGCAAGCGGGTTCTTGAATAGTGCTTGGGAAGCCGTGCCCGCAGAGGCCAGGCTTATACCCACAAGATATGCTAATATAACCCTAGGTAATCTTATTTGAAGAACAATATAACTGTTTCCTCTAAGCGAGTTTGGATTTGAAAGTGCCCTCTTTAGAGTATCCAAACTAAAACTTCCCAGGATATCTCGAAAAGGTATCTCCACCGGCCCGATGACTATCCCCAAAAGGATAAGGACTGCTGATGATATTGCTAACCCTACTATTTTTTTCATGATCTCACTGGATTATTTATCCAGATTGAGCGTATAAAAAGTTATCCTTGGCACAGCCCATAAGTCAAGAAAGCTATAAATATAAAGGCACTACATATAATACTTAGGTGACCTAATAATGAAGAAGATTTTAAGTCTTGCCCTTTTTTTGCTCTTAACTGTCTCTAATTTTGCAACAGGACAAATACTAATAGAAAATCCTCAACCGTCTCTGGTAATCCTCGGAAATCCCTATCCAAAGTACTTTTCACTATCTGAAGGAGAAGAGTACACAGCGTATTTCTATGTTATCGAAGATTTGGACATTGAGGAAGTTACGTTTTACTACAGAGTAAATTACGGTGAATGGCAAACAAGGCCCACAAAAATTGCCAACATAAATGAAAACGAGGAGATATACAATTCAATAGTAAGCAGAATATACAACAAATCCGCAATACTGAGAACGTTCTATGGAAAAGCAACTATTCCTGCTCAAGAGGCGGGAAGTGTCGTGGAATTTAAAGTAGTGGTAAAAGACAAAGAAGGGCATATAAGTGAAAGCATTATAGGAAAGTACTTTGTTGTAAATCCATCGGGAAAACGGGTGCTAATTGTTGACCCCTCCGTAAAAGAGGAACTTTATCTAGAGGGGGCTGAGAATGTAGAACGACTCATCAATGCAACGGAAAAGTATCCAGTGGATCTAAGTGATTATAAAAGGGAGCTTGATAAAGTAAAGCCATTCCTCAATTATCCAAGATTTCTAAAACGACACCATTGGGAGTATCTTGCTCAATGCTACAATATTACGATCGTAGCTCCAGAAGAACTCTCAGTCGCCCTTAAAGAGATTCAACCTAATGTTGTGATATTATCAAATCTATGGATGAAAAGGTGGGAGATTCCAGATATCCAAACCCTAATCAAATATCTTAGAGAACACAATGCAGGGATTATCGCAACTCATGGAACGCTATTTGATGGGTCTGTTTATAGTGGGGACAAGCTAATCCAGATGGGACCAATCTCTCATATAGGAACATTTGAGGCCTATGAAAAAGGAAGCTTAGCAACGTTGCTTGGCTTTGAGCTCTTGCCGGTAATAGAGGAAACTAAAAAAGAAATCGCTGAAAAGGAGAACTATGCAATCTCTGAAATCCCAACAATACTGCCGTTCATTCCCTCTAAAGAGCCTCTCCTTATTAAGAATATAGACATTATAAAAAGCGTCTCATTCCTAGAATTTCCCAATGGAACTAATTCCGCCTTTGGATGGCAGTACATCCTGCCTCGAGAAAGCCTGAAATTTGCTAGGGATACAATAAGAGAAAAGAAGAGCCTAGAGAATGATAAGATACTAGAGTTCTTCGGTCTCCAAAGAGAGATATTCGGTCATTCAAAACCCTCCCGGGGAATATACGCAATGGACTTCCCGTTAGTTGATGCCCTGAGAACTTTGGGGTTCACAGACGACGAGATACGAGTTCAAATCGGAGGCACTGTAGTGACTCTAACCCCCAACCGCCCAGTAATAGAAAGAGTCCGCCTGCTGAATGCAATAAACCGGGATATTGTTAGTATAGATGCTATCTCAAAAGACTATCTTTCTGCCGTTATAACAAGAGACGAGAAACATCGGGAAGATGGAATAAGAAGTGTCTATATTTCCTTCGAGATAGAAGCAGGTGGAGAGGAGGAACTATCGCTTCTAAAGGACATGGTGGAGTGGGCATCGAACTTTGAACCAATAAAAACTTTTGTACCAATTGTTCAGATAACTGTGCTCTCAAACGATATCGATTGGGGGATAAAGGGGCAATACATCAAGGAGCACTTTGAGAAGCTGGGAGCTATAGTTACAAGGGTGAAGCCAAGTGAATTTGAAGTTTACAAGAAGAGCAACATCATAATAATTCTTGGAGGTCCCAGAGCATACGGGGGAGTAGGCGAGTATGTGAAACAGGTTTTAGATGAATATGAGCAGGAAAAGATAATCAACGGAGAACAGGGAATTTTCATAAAGAGAGACGTATGGATCAGAGGGCAGATAGTTATAGTGTTGGCTGGGAAGGACAGATATCAAACGGGAGAGAAGATATTAACGTATTCAAAAGGGGTAAATAAAGACTACGTAAACCTTCTTGCAGAATTTTTAACAAGCTGACATAAATTCCAGCAAATTTGCTTTTTTCTTTTTACATTCCGTATACAAAAATCCAAGCTCCAAAGCAACACATAGAAGAGCTCATATGAAGTTTGAGAAGGCTTTTACATTTTTCTTTTTCAAACATTACCGTTCACGGGGAAAGAGCCTTCCATAACAGTAAAGCTACTCATGGAGAAACGCGCAAGAGAATTTTGGTGCCCCGGCCGGGATTTGAACCCGGGGCGCGGGCTCGAAAGGCCCGCATGTTTGACCGGGCTACACCACCGGGGCGTCCAATATCCTAACGTGGAGATGCATTTAAAAACTTTTCGCTCAAAACTCTTTTAAAGGGCTTATGTGGGAGTTTAGTTATGAAAATGCTGGGGATAAAGGTTCCAAGAAGGGAAGCTGAGAAAGTTAGAAAAAAGCTCATTGAACTTGGCATATTGGATACTGATTTTAAGGTCAAGCATAAGGAAGAATTCGTGATATTCCCGGTAAAAGAAAAAATCGAAGGTTTTGAAATCGTTGAAGAAACCTTTAAAAGAGTCAAAAGACGACCCCACAGTTATAGAGAAGTCGTTGATATCCCTCTCGAACTCAAGCCTTTTCTTCCCTCGTCCTTCGACATAATAGGAGACATTGCCATAATAGAGCTCCCAGAGGAACTTATGGCATATGGAAAGAACATTGGAGAAGCAATATTAAAGGCACACAGGCATATAAAGGCGGTTTTTGCAAAAGGGGGCAAGGTTTCAGGAGAGTACAGGGTGAGAGAACTTATTCACCTTGCCGGTGAAAAAAGAACCGAGACCATCCATAGGGAAAACAGGATAAGGTTAAAACTCGATGTTGCAAAGGTTTACTTTTCACCAAGGCTTGCAACTGAGAGAATGAGAGTTTTCGAGAGAGCTAAAGAAGGGGAGATTGTTTTTGACATGTTTGCAGGGGTTGGGCCGTATTCAATTCTCCTCGCAAAGAAGGCGAAGATAATCTTTGCATGTGACATAAATCCATGGGCTATAAGGTATTTAGAAGTGAACAGAAAGCTGAACAAAGTTAAAAACATTATCCCGATCCTTGGAGACGTAAGGGAAGTAGCCGGCCAAATAAAGGCAGATCGAGTGATAATGAACCTCCCCAAGTTTGCCCATGAATTCTTAAAGGAAGCAATGATAAGCGTTAAAAGAGGCGGGGTTATCCACTACTACGGATTTTCACATGAAAACAATCTCTTTGATGAACACTTGGAAAAAATAGAAAAAATTGCTGGGGAACTTGGAAAGGACATAAAGGTTCTCGAAAAAAGAAAAGTAAGGCCATATGCTCCGTATCAGTTCAACATTGCAATCGACTTTACCGTGTTTTGAGCTTAGGTCTTTTCAAAATTTTGTTGCACCGTGTGGCGATGAAGCTTCTCAGGAACTCCTCATCAAACAACATGCTCCTCTTGTTAAGATAAGAAGCATAGATAGAGAGGGCATCTTCATCTTTAAGTTTTTGAAGTGCCTCAAGGACATCTTCCTTTTTTAGAGTTTTCGCACCATTAAGGAGGGCGAGCAACCTAGCAACTTCTCCTGCAGTTATATGAAGCATTTTTAAGTCCCCTACATTTACATCACTTAGCTTGAGGAGTCTTGTAACCCTCCATTCGATAAGCTCCTCGAACCTATATTTGGGAAGAATTTCTATTATATCTTCTCCATAGATGACCACATGATTCTTCAAGAAATCTTCCTGATAGATTGTTAAGAATTTGAAGGGGACTCCTTTGTTGAGGGGATCATCCAGATTCTCAAGAAACTCCCATGCCAAATCAACTTCAACGGCACATGCACTTTTGGCACAGTCTTCTAAAATCCTTCTCAAAGAGGGCAGGAGTTCATCACTACTTTTCAGAACGGCAAAAAAGTCAAGATCGCTCACTCCTTCAATAAAATCTCCTCTCACAGCTGAGCCATAGAGGAGTAGAGAATAAAGTTCATCCATAAGCCCAGGATCCTCTTTGATTTTGTTTTTTATGCAGTTGATAATGGTTTCATCCATCTCATTTCCCTTTGAGTTTTGGTTTGGGTTCTGCAAGGCTTATCGTGCTGTTTGAACTCTTTATATTCAACTTGTTTAGGGCTTCAACGGGAGATGGAATCGCTTTTTTCTCCTCTTCAACTTCCCAATCAACTTCATCCCCGATTTCGGCATTCAGATAATCAATTACGCCCAAAGGAGCTTCAATTATATATTTGGTGCTTTCCCTTGGCATATAGATTCTCCATGGGTGAGCCCTTTTTAGATCAACAATTTCTCTAGAAGAGTCCAAGAAGATGACATCTATGCTCTGAAGCATGAAAAACATATGAATTGAGGCATTTATTCTTGTTTCCCTAGGCAAGACAAACACAAGAGCGTAGTCTATGGTAGGTTTTAGCATTAATCCTCTGAATCTTCTAAAGAATGTATCCGCAACTTTGACCCTTCCACTCCAGATTTTGCTTTTCGTTTTGTTTATCAACATACCAAGAGAAAGTAAGCTATTCTATAAATAAGTATTGCGACAGACGAGCCATTTTAAATTTGGCATGACCATTATATTTGTAAAAATACTTTCAGTTGTTAGGCTCTTTTCGTCAGTAGAGAAGTTGTAAAGCTGTGTCTTCTGGTTTAGTTTTCATTTTAAAACAATAAAAAATGGATAAAGTCAAATCTCTCCTTTGAGAAGTTTTTCACCGAGTTCAAACCCCTTTTTGAGAGCTCTTAGGTTTATATGCTCTGTTCCTTTGGGGACTGAATCAAGAACGGCTTTTTCTATGGAGTCCTCACTCACAATGCCGGTAAGCTTAACCAGTAACCCAAGGGTTAGAATGTTCATTGTTAGGCTAAGTCCCGTGGTTTCTTCTGCTATCTCCGTTAAGGGAATTGCAAAAACCTTAAAGTTTTTCTCAAGCTCTTTGTTTCTATTGGGGACTAAATCCTTCTCGACTATAACAAAACCACCCTCTTTCACGAGGGGAAGGTACTTCTCATAAGCCTGCTGGGAAAGCAAAATTGCATAATCTGGAGCCAATGCCTTGGGGTAGTCTATGGGCTCATCACTTATGACAACTTCGCCTCTGCTAGCTCCTCCTCTTGACTCCGGTCCATAAGCTTGAGTCTGAACTGCATAGAGGCCCTCGTAAACAGTTGCTGCCCTTCCAAGGATAACGCTGGCCAATATCACACCTTGTCCGCCAAAGCCACCTATCAGGACTTCTTTCCTCATTCTTCCCACCCCATCATTTTCTTCGCCCTTTTCTTGTATGCTTCGTATTCCTCTATTAAGCTCGGCCTATCTCTGTCGACAAATTCTCCAATGACAATTTTGCCTTCAAGCTCCTCCGGAGACATATTCTTAGCCTTGCTTATGGGGACCGTTATCTTCTGATACCATTTTATAAGCTCCGGACCTGTTTTAAGCCTATTTCTTCTTCCAAAGCTTATTGGACATTGAGATAAGAATTCCACCAGAGTGAAGCCCCTCTTTTGCAGAGCCTTCTTTATGCTGTTTATGCCTTGGAGATAATTAAAGACGCTCCACCTTGCAACGTAGTTGGCTCCGGCGGCAACTGCCAGTTCGGCAATGTCAAATGGATTTTCAAAGCTTCCATATGGAGCAGTGGTCCCCTTAAGGCCTTTGGGGGTTGTAGGAGCTACTTGTCCACCTGTCATTCCATATGTGAAGTTGTTGATGAGGATGACAGTGACATCAAGGTTTCTTCTTATGGCGTGGATTAGATGATTCCCACCTATAGCAGCGGCATCGCCGTCCCCCATAAAAGCTATTATCTTGAGATCTGGATTTGCCATTTTGATTCCAGTCGCAAAAGCCAATGCCCTTCCGTGAGTCGTGTGAAGGCCATCAAAGTTCACATAACCGGGAACTCTCGAGGAACAACCTATGCCGCTTACCCAAACTATTTCGTCCTGGTTTAAGCCGAGATCATCAATAGCTCTAAGAGTATACTGTAAAACCGCTCCAATTCCACATCCGGGGCAGAATATCGTGGGAAGCATATCTTTTCTAAGATATTTGTCTCTAATTTCATAGCTGGGTTTTAAGTACATCCTTCTCACCTCAAATCATTCTTAATTCTCTCTACTATCTCTCCAGGGGTGTGAACTTCGCCGCCTATCTTGCTTATGAGCTCAACCTCAGCCTTTCCGTTGGCTCCCTCTTTAACTAAGTGATAGAGTTGGCCTAGGTTCATCTCCGTTACATACATTCTTTCTGCATTTTCTGCGATTTTTTCTATAAGTTCGAAGTCAAAAGGCCAAACTACATTAAGCTTGAGCAATCCAGCTTTTATTCCTTCTTTGCGGAGCTCTTTTACCGCCCTCATAGCGGATCTCGCCACAATTCCAAAGCTTATCAAGATGACTTCTGCATCATCCAGTTCATAAGTTTCATAATCAACGATGTCTTTCTTGTTGTCCTCTATCTTGGCAACTATGCGCTTTATGAGCTTTTCATGAATCTCAGCCTCAACTGTCTTGGGTCTTCCTCTTTCGTCATGCGTTAAGCCAGTAACATATGTTCTGTATCCCTTCCCAAAGATTGGCATTGGGGGGATTAGATCGCCGTGAACGTCTCCAAATGGGTATTTCGCTTCTTCCTCATTAGCCGGAAGCTTCCTGTAAACAAGCTTAAGCTCGTCAGGATTTGGAGCATAGACCCTCTCCCTCATGTGGCCCACTTCAGCATCGGTAAGAAGTATGACGGGAGTTCTGTATTTTTCCGCAAGGTTAAAAGCCCTTATCGTCATGTCAAAGGCTTCTTGAACTGTTGCTGGTGTTAGGACTATCAGGCTGTGATCGCCATGAGTTCCCCATATAGCCTGCATTACATCGCCCTGAGCCGCTAAAGTAGGCTGACCTGTTGAGGGGCCTCCTCTTTGGACATTTACCAAGACCAAAGGGGTCTCTGTCATTACGGCATACCCAAGGTTCTCCATCATCAAGCTAAAGCCCGGGCCAGAAGTTGCAGTCATTGCTTTAGCACCGGCCCAAGAAGCCCCTATTACAGCAGCTATGCTTCCTATCTCATCCTCCATCTGAAGGCTTACACCATCAACAAGGGGCATGTAAAGAGACATTGCTTCAAAAATTTCGCTTGCGGGTGTTATTGGATAACCAGCATAAAATCTACAGCCAGCTAAAATAGCAGCCCTTGCTATGGCTTCGTCTCCTTGAATAAAATCCGCAACACCTACAGGAAACGGATATCTCATCTCAATCCCTCCTCATAACCTATTCTAAAAGCTTTTAGGTTTATTTCCTCTGTCCCTCTGGGAACTCTTCTCTTTATGGCTTTTTCAACACTCTCTTTCTTCACAATATTTGTTTTTGCAACCAAATATCCAAGGGCAACCATATTAACCGTCAAAGCTAGACCTGTTTTTTCCTCAGCAAGTCTTGTAAATGGTGCGCCTATACACTCCCTATCGGGTTTTACAAGGTCGGTATCAATTATCAAAAGCCCATCCTCGCGAAGAGAGTCCTTTGTGGAGTTGTAGCCAAGCTGAGCAAGGGCAACAAGGATATCAGCTTTTGTAACCATTAAATCGTAGATTGGCTCCTTTGAAATCATGAGGTCAGCTATTGAATGCCCTCCTCTGCTCTGAGAACCATAATCCTGAGTTTGGATAACGTTAAGCCCCTCTATAGCAGCAGCCTCTCCAAGAATTATTCCCGCAAGAACGACTCCCTGTCCTCCAATGCCGGCTAACCTAATCTGCATCTTCATCACCCAAGCTATAGTATTGGGCAACCTCATCAATAAGCTTGTTAAGCTCCTCCGTAAACTCAGCCTTCTCCTTATTTACAAATTCTCCAATGACAATTTTGCCTTCAAGCTCCTCCGGAGACATATTCTTAGCCTTGCTTATGGATATGGAATTCTTTGAAAACCAGCGAAGCATTTCGGCTGGAGTCTTCATCCTGTTTCTCCTTCCGAATTGCACGGGACATTGAGAGATCACTTCCACAAGCGAGAACCCCTTAACGTTCAATGCTTTCTTTATGCTCTCTATGAGCTGATAAACATGGAATGTAGTCCACCTAGCAACATAAGAAGCCCCGGCAGAGGCCACTGTTTCAGCTATTTTTAATGGATGTTCAATGTTTCTATAAGGTGTTGTGGTGGTAATTGCACCAAAAGGAGTTGTAGGAGCCACTTGCCCACCGGTCATCCCATATATGAAGTTATTGACCAGAATCACGGTTATGTCGATGTTTCTTCTTGCAGCATGAATAAGGTGATTTCCTCCAATTCCAGCCAAGTCTCCATCTCCACTTATAACAACAACTTTCTTATCCGGCAGACCAACCTTAACACCTGTTGCAAATGCTATTGCCCTCCCATGTGTGGTGTGAAGTGTGTCAGCTAGAAAGTACGGCGAGGCTATCCAAGCTGAGCATCCTATCCCACTCACAACAACTAATTCACGCGGGTCGATCTTTAGCTCATCTATGGCATTTGCAAAGGCATTTAACACAGTCCCACCGCCACATCCGGGACAAAGTGCAGTTGGAAGTGCTTCCTTCCGAAGATACTTGGCCATCTTATACTTCGTGTAAATTTGTTTTGCCATACACATCACCTTTAAATATCCAAACACGTCAACTTTAATCAGCGATGATGAATATCTAATCCGCCGAACGATGACGAGAACGCTCGGCTGAGCTTTCTATTTCCTTTAAAATCTCTTCTACTGTCAATGGAACTCCACCTATCTTGTTCACGCCGATAACTGGTATTTCCTTCCTTACAACGCGTTGCACTTCGAGTATCATCTGGCCAAGGTTCATTTCAGGCACAAGAATTACATGGGCCTTCTTAGAGAGTTCTCTAATTCTTTTTCCTGGAAACGGATGGACTGTCTTTGGAACAATAAGCCCGGCTTTTATTCCCCTTTTCCTAGTCTCTATTACCGCTCCAAGCGATGGCCTCGCACTCACTCCCCAGCTCACAAGCAAAATCTCCACATCATCGGTGTAGTATTCCTCCCACTTTTGAATCTCTTTTTCATGAACCTCCATTTTTTTGTGGAGCCTTCTAACCAAGCGGTCATGAACTTCCGGTGTGTAGACATCTCTCAAACCATTTTCCTTGTGTGTAGAACCCGTAACGTGAGTAAAGTAGCCGTTGCCAAAGATTGGCATTGGGGGGATTAGATCGCCGTGAACGTCTCCAAATGGGTATTTCGCTTCTTCCTCATTAGCCGGAAGCTTTCTATAGACTATCTCTACTTCCTCTGGATCTGGGATCCTTATCTGTTCCCTTGTATGTCCTATTATCCCATCAGCAAGAAGGATTACAGGTATCCTGAACTTTTCACTCAAGTTAAAGGCCCTTATTGTCTCCCAAAAGCTGTCCTCTACACTCGTCGGAGAGATCGCAATTATCGGATGGTCTCCATGGGTTCCCCATCTTGCCTGGAAGAAATCCCCTTGAGCCCCTTTTGTTGCCTGGCCGGTTGAGGGACCACTTCTCTGGACGTCAACTAAGACTAGAGGAGTTTCCGTGAACACGGCATACCCAAGGTTTTCCTGCATCAAGCTAAAACCCGGACCAGAAGTTGCGGTCATACTCTTAAGTCCAGTCCAAGATGCTCCAACAACAGCGGCGATGCTCCCTATCTCGTCCTCCATCTGAATGTAATAACCCCTGAGTTTTGGAAGCTCCCTCGCCATTGTTTCAGCAATTTCGCTTGCGGGTGTTATTGGATAACCAGCATAAAATCTACAGCCAGCGAAAAGAGCTCCATAGGCTATGGCCTCATCACCCTGCATGAAGTAGTTTCCCTTTGGATAAAGCTTTTTTAAGAGCCTTATTTGTTCGGGCTCGTCTCCTCGAATTATCATCTTATCACCACTTAACTGCTATTGCAAAATCTGGACAGAGGAGCTCACAAAGCTTACACTTCACGCACTTGTCGGCATGCACTGGAATCGGATAATGGATGCCTTTTTCACTAAGTTCCTGACTCCACTCGAAAACCTTTCTTGGGCACAGTTCAACACAAATGCCACATCCTTTGCATAGGAAAGTGTCAACGCTTATCTCAACTGCTTCAGTTTTTCCAACGGCCAAATAGTTATCTTTTTTGACTTCGACATCTGCCATAATCATCACCCACGATTTGCTAACTGTTTTTACGTACGTAAAACATTTAAAGTTTTCGAAAATTTTCTCACTCTATGAAGAAGCTTAGCCTACAGGTTGCTTTTTTGAGCAAATGCCTAACAAACGTGCCCCCATTGTACAGCAATGATCACTAGACAGTCTTCTTTTACCTTGGAATTTTTGGATCTATGGTTTATATTTTGTAAAGGTGTTCACCAAGTTTGAAGTTGCCAATCGAGAATCCCTTCAGAAACTATATACTTCCATTTCTTCAAACACTCATGCTTAACTTTTTTGAGGAATTCCGGATTTTGTGTGCTCGAGAATTCTCTGATTGCCTTTGCAATAGCCTTATCACATTCACCGCAGTTGTGGGGTCCTCTTTTTGATCCAGCCCCAACAGGATCGCTCAGTATTCTCTTCTCTGGAAAGTTTTCTTTGGCCCACTCTAGGATTTCAACAACGCTCCAAAGCCAAGGTGTTCTGTACTCTCCTTTTTCCCACAACCTCTCATAGGTTGTTCCCTTTTGTATGTTAGTTATGTTTATGGAAAACGTATCCGTGTATGGGGTGGCTTTTTTTATGCTTTCCTTCACATCTTCAATTGCGTCTCTCTCGCTTAAAAAAATCGGCTTAAAGAGTAAATATGTCTTAACGTTAGCCCCAGCCTCTCTAATAATCTTACTAGCTCGGATAAACTCTCCAAAAGTATTCCCCTTATTTATGCTCACATCCACAACGTCATCATTTGCTGTCTCCAGCCCTATGGCTATTTCGAAATACTTTCCCCCAATAATTTCGACGAGCTCTTTGATTGCATCACTCCTTACGAGCTCTGACCTGCTCTCAACAACTATCTCCTCAACGTTATCCATCTCCGCAAGTGTCGAAAAGATTCTCTTTCTGGTCTCGCTCTTTAGCTCACCCTCATCAAAGAAACTCCCAGATGTAAAAATCCTAACCGCTATCGGGCCCTTTTTATTCTCAATTTTTTTGAGGGCTTTTTTAAAGTATTCCACAAGCTTCTCTTGGCTCCAGGGGACTTTAGGAGCTTCTGCAGGATAAGAGCACATATAGCATGCCTTTCCAATTCTATACCTGTAGCATCCGATTGTAGGCAGAATAACGTAAAGGGCAATCCCCTTTTTCCCAGCAACGTTGTCTTCGCTTGTCCAAAACGTCATTAGTTCCCACCTACCAAAGCTTAGAGAAGAGCTTTTTAAGTTTGATGGAAATCTTCATATAAGATGAAACCAAAAAGCGTCAGGTGAAAAACTATGAGCTTAAAGGAAGCCAAGATTTATGGGAGCGTAGGAGCAATACTTTCGATTCTTGGTGGGAATATCTCAAGAATTGGGAATCTGATAAGCATAATAGGATTTGTATTAATTTTATTGGCTGTAAAGGAGATTTCCCTCGCGGTTAATAGGGAGGACATTTTCAAAGATTATTTAGTAGCATTTATACTCCACTTAGGGGCCTTTTTTGTGTTTCTGATTGCACTTATTTCGGTCATGGGAATTACAGCATTACAAGGAATATTTTGGAACTTAGCAAGAAAAGGGCTGGAGGACCTTGGACAAATTATTAAGGGTCTCTTAATAGGAGGAATACTAGCATGGATTCTTTTTGTTCTTGGATCTTATTATCTCAAAAAGAGTTATGAGAGTATAAGCATTGAGACCGAAGTGGGGATATTCAGAACAACAGGGCTCCTGTATTTTGTAGGTGCGATTTTATTGATCGTATTTGGAATAGGAGCATTATTAATTATCATCGGAAAAATACTCGAAATAGTAGCTTATCTCTCTCTACCAGAGGATATTAAAAAAGAGATGACGGTACGTGGAGGTTAAGAGATGGTTAAGATCTTAATAACAAACGATGACGGAATCCATTCGAGGGGAATAAAAGCTGCCGTAGAGGCTCTTCAAGGATTAGGTGATGTTTATGTAGTTGCTCCAATCTTCCAGCGAAGTGCGAGCGGAAGGGCAATGACCATCCACAGACCTTTGAGAGCCAAAAGAGTAAAAATAGAAGGTGCAAAAGCAGCCTATGCATTGGATGGAATGCCCGTTGATTGCGTTATTTTTGCTATGGTCAGATTTGGAAAATTTGACCTTGCAGTAAGTGGTATAAACCTAGGGGAAAATATGAGCACCGAGATAACGGTTTCTGGAACCGCAAGTGCTGCAATAGAAGCTGCTACCCAGGGAATTCCCAGCATTGCCATAAGCCTAGAAGTAAATAAAGAAAAATACAAATTTGGGGAGGGAAGAGAAATAGACTTCTCCACTGCCAAACACTTCTTGAGAAAGATTGCAACAGCGGTCTTAGAGAGGGGTTTCCCAAACGGAGTTGATATGTTGAATGTTAACGTTCCCCACGATGCAAGTGAAAAAACGGAGATAATCTTTACCCGTTTGGCAAAGAGAATGTACAAACCTTCGATCGAAGAGCGCATAGACCCAAAAGGGAACCCCTATTACTGGATAGTTGGAACTCAATGCCCCAAAGAGGTGTTGGAGCCGGGAACGGATATGTATGCAGTTAAAGTTGAAAGAAAAGTTAGCGTGACCCCAATAAACATTGACATGACGGCAAAGGTAGATTTAGATGAACTTCGAAGAGGTCTAAAGTTATAGAAACGTTAAAAGGCGTTTTGGCGCCCGGGTCGGGATTTGAACCCGAGTCGCGGGAGTGACAGTCCCGCATGATGGGCCTGGCTACACCACCCGGGCATTTGAGTGGCCGGCGGCGTCCCCGGTTTCCCGCCCCCTCTCGGAGGGCAGTACACCCGGGATCGCTGGCGGGCTTAACTTCCGGGGTCGGAACGAGTCCGGGTGTGGCCCCGCCGCTATGACCGCCGTACCACTAACAACTCCCAATATTTGGTTTATAAATTTTGCGGTAAAAACTAAAACTGCCTCCTTCCTAATCCTGAAGAGCGAGCTTTCATGAGGTGAAAAACTTAAATAGTGAAAAGCCTTTCTACATAAAAGCGGTGATGAAAAATGAAAGTTAAAAGCCTCATGACTCCAGATCCCGTGGTAATTGAACTTCCAGCAACGAGAAGTTATGCACTCGATCTTTTCAAAAAACATAAAGTTAGGTCTTTTCCGGTAGTGAAAAAAGGCACAAAGGAGGTTGTTGGTATAGTTAGTATAAAAAGTGTTCTTTTGCACCCTGATGAAGATCAGCTTGCAATGCTCGTTAAGAGAGATGTTCCAACCGTACATCCCAATGATACTTTGAGGAAAGCCGTTAAGCTAATGCTCGAACACGACTACAGGCGTGTGGTTGTTGTAGATGATCAAAATCGTCCTGTAGGCATTCTAACAGTGGGCGACATAATAAGAAGGTATCTCTCCAAGAATGAGAAAATGAAAAAGATAGAAATTGAGCCATATTATCAGAGATACGTGAGCGTCGTCTGGCGTGGAACACCTCTAAAAGCCGCATTAAAGGCACTATTGCTCTCAAATTCCATGGCTCTGCCCGTAATAGACGATGAGGGAAACCTCATAGGCATCATTGACGAAACCGATCTTCTCAAAGATAGCGAGATTGTAAGGGTTATGAAAAGTGCAGAGTTAGCAGCTTCCAGTGAGGAGGAGTGGATACTAGAAAGCCACCCAGTGCTTCTATTTGAAAAGGCAGAGCTTCAACTCCCCAAGAAGCCGGTAGAGGATATCATGACAACTGAGCTAAAGCTTGCAACCCCTCACATGAGCGTCTATGAAGTGGCAAACATAATGACAAGGGAGCACATAGAGCAGCTACCTGTGGTTAAAGGAGAGGGGGAGATAATAGGACTAATTAGAGACATTGACCTCATAAGAGCAATAGTGAAAAAAGCATGAAGGAAGTTTCCCTTTCTCTTATTGGTTTTGGAAACGTTGGAAAAGGCGTTGCGGAGGTAATCTTTAATAAGCATCAGTACTTCAAAGAGAAATATGGCCTTAAGATCAAAGTAGTAAGCATTACCGACTCTACTGCAACTATATGGGACCCTGATGGAATAAATCTAAAAGAAGCCCTGGAAATTAAGAGAAGTTTTGGTTCGCTTAAATTCTGGGGAAATGAGTATGAGATTTACGATCTAAAGCCTTCTGAAGTGGTTAGAGAAGTAGATAGCGACGTGATAGTTGATATTACCAACGACAAAAATGCAGCGGACTGGCATTTGAAGGCATTGAAGAATGGAAAAGCCGTTGTAACTTCAAACAAACCACCTGTGGTTTTTAGCTATAGAGAACTCCTCAAAGTATCGTCTAAAAAGAATGTGCCTTACCTCTTTGAAGCTACGGTAATGGCGGGGACGCCGATAATAAACCTTCTGAGAAGTGCTCTTCTCGCTGATTCTATAGAAAAAATTTGGGGCGTGCTTAACGGCACAACAACGTTTATCTTGAATTGTATGGAAAAGGGCATGACCTTTGAGGAAGCCCTTAAAAAAGCTCAAGAGCTCGGAATAGCGGAAAGAGATCCATCAAACGACATCAAAGGAATTGACGCAGGTTATAAGGGCGTTATTCTGCACAACATAGCCTTTCATCCTTTTGACTTCAAAAAAGCCCACATAGAGGGCATAGAGGAGATATCAGAAAGAGAAATCAAAGAAGGCTTCAAAAAAGGAACCGTTACACGGCTTGTTGCTCTTGTAGAAGATGGAAAAGTAGAGGTAAGAGCTAGAAAATTGCCCATAAACCATCCCCTTGCCGTTAAAGGTACTTCAAACGTTGCTCTAATTGAGAGTGATTTACTTGGAGAGCTTGTTATCAAAGGTGCTGGGGCAGGAGTAAAAGAGACCGCCTCTGGGGTCGTGAGCGATATAATAAAAGCATCGCTGAAAACCAAATATTTATAACTCCTTTCTGGATTTTTTGAATCGGTGAGAACGTGAAACATGTAATAGCCCTTCATCAAGTTTATGGAGAGCTGATATTCAGGGGGCTTAAGTACCATGAAATAAGAAAGGCTCCAGTTTTTAGGGAAGGGGACACGGTTTTTCTGTACATTGCAAGAGGAGATTTAAGCGTTTTAAGGAGAACTTTAGGAAAGCTTGGTCTGAGTGAGGAGCAAGTTTTAACTAAGAGAGGAAGCATTGTTGGGGGATTTGAAGTTGGAGAAGTCATCAAAGCGGATTTTGAAACACTTTGGGAACTAACGAAGGACACAAGCGGACTTAGCTTTGTCTATGGTGAAGAAGATGGCAAAAAATGGCTCAGGCAGTACATAAAAGAATATGGCTATGCCTTCACCATAGAAAAGCCATTTCTTTTTAGAGAACCACTTACAAGGGAAAAAATGAAAGAGCTCTACGGCATTCATGTCGAAGGTATAATCCATCTTTCAAGCAGGACGAGGAAGCCATGGGTTAAAATCCTTCTTGAAGACCTCACCACGAGAGAGGTTCGCTTTATCTAAACCTCTTACTTACTCGGTTTCTTCTTCGGGATAATATACCACATAAGGACCTGTGCTGAGTTTTTTGATTTCCTCCTTTGTGAGAAGCCTGCTCTTAACTTTCTCTCCTATCAATGCGCTGTTCCCAAAGGGATCCATAATTTTCACTGTTAGGGGTTTTTTACCCTCCTTAACTTCTTCAATATAGGATAAGATCTCATCAATCTTCTTTACACTTTCTTTGTCATTTTCCTGAGTTTTAAAGTTTCTAGCCATCAGCAGGGTTTCTCTAGTTCTCTCGAGCACACCTTCTATATTCGTTACAAAGCCTTGACTGGCTGGCCCGGGTTCTATTTTAATCCCAACCTCTTCAAGCTCAACAGTGCCACTTTTACTTCTTACGACTCTTGTGAAAAGGTCTTTCTCTTCTTCCACCTTAATGCTGTAAAGTTTGGGTTCTTTCTCTTCGAGTATCATAACATCGGCATTTCGATATCCACACTTCTCACATATTATTGTGGACTCCATTACCTTGCCAAAATATGGAATTTCGTGAATGTGATTGATGGCTTTTAACGTGTTCTTTCCCCCACATATTGGACAGTCGCCAAGCCTAACCTCATACATCTCTCTCATTTTAACTCACCAGGACTAAAAAGAAGGGAGGATTTATAAAGGTTAAAGAAGGCTTTCAGCCTTTGTATATTTTAATGTCCGAAGGAGTGATGAGAATCTTAATTTCATGTTTTGCTATTTTTGCTGTTTCTCCACCCAGAGCTTGGGTAATTCCCTTTATCTGCTCAACAACCTTAGCAAGCACTTCGGGTTTTGACTCCAAAGGCGTTAAATCGGCAATAATAATGTTACCCGCTTGTATTTCTTCGGAAATCTTCTCCAAATCGCTGTAACTAGTAACAACAATCTTCTTAACATATCTAACCTCCGGCTCAACAATTGTCTTCGCTATAACATCCTCTTCCAGGGGAACGACATCGACTTCGTGTCTGACATCTCTCTTTCTTCCCGTCCCAAGTTCCTTCTTTGTTTCTTCTTTCTTGATAATCTTGTCAAATATTCCCATACTTTTCACCCCAAAAACATTCTTGACTAACTTATTTTTTGGTATTAGGTCTTTATATTTCTTATGGATGGGGCTGTCAATAAGTGGCAAAGAGGTGATGTATCAAAAAGTGAAGGTACCTCTTTTGCCAATCAGGAAATTAAAATAAAGCAGATCTCTCGATAGATCAGCAAAAAATCTTTGTAAGTGGTTTAGGATCTACCTCCCATTACCTGGGTAAGCCCTTGAATTTCGCTGATTGTCTATATAGAAAAACAATTTCCAGAGATGGGGTATGTCACCTCTTCCCTAAATAGTTCCCATTTACTTATAAGAAAATGGGGGATGAAAAGGGTCAAAATAGCCGCTTTTATCGAAAGGTTTATATATCTTTAATTCAAAAAATAAGAATGAAGAATTTCCCAAGGAGGTGTTGTGAATGGCTGAGTTGCCAATTGCCCCAATTGACAGATTGATTAGAAAGGCTGGTGCTGAGAGAGTTAGTGAAGAGGCCGCCAAGATACTCGCTGAGTACCTCGAAGAATACGCAGTTGAGATCGGAAAGAAGGCCGTTGAGTTTGCCAGACACGCAGGCAGAAAGACAGTCAAAGCCGAGGACATTAAGCTTGCAATTAAGGCTTGAAAGCCTTTTCCTTCTTTTGTCTTTTCTACTATGGATATTTCCACTGTGTTTCCCAAGGCTTGTAGATGTCAAACTTGAAGCGTTCTCCAACCACTTTGCCAACAAGAAACGTTGGGTCGCTCATTCTTGGGATTGTTGGAGAGCCGGGATTGAGGAGATATACTCTTTTCCCCATGTACTCATAGCTTTTGTAGAAGAATCTATGCGTATGGCCAAAAATTAGCAAATCAACTCCCATATCAAGGGCTTTGTATTTGAGGTTCTGCTCATCCAGGCTGAGAAATTGATGACCATGTATAACTCCTACTTTCAAATCTTCAATTTCCAAAACCTTTTCTTCTGCAAAGATGGGCTTATCTAAATTCCCCCTAACCACAATCACCGGTGCTATTTCTCTAAAAACATCAAAAACCTCAGGGGCTGTTAAATCCCCAGCATGGATAATTAGCTCCACTCCCTCTTTTCTAAAAACATCAAAAATTAAATCGGGAAGGTAGGAAGTCTTGTCGGGGTAGTGTGTATCGCTGAGTATTCCTATTTTCATCTCTTCTCCCACTTATTTAAGTGGGGATGCGTATATTAAGTTTCTCTACAAGTTCTTTATACCTGTTCCTTACTGTAACTTCAGTCACTCTTGCGACCTCAGCTACTTCTCTTTGGGTCATCTTTTCCCCTTCAAGAAGGCTCGCTATGTAAATAGCAGCTGCAGCTATTCCAGTTGGCCCTTTTCCGCTTGTAAGTCCTTTTTCAATTGCTTGATTTAATATCTTTACAGCTCTTCTTTTTGTCTTTTCATTTATTCCAAGCTGATCGCCAAATCGCATGACGTAATCAATAGGACTAGTTGGCCTTAATCGAAGATTTAGTTCCCTTGCCAGATATCTGTAACTCCTCCCAATTTCCTTTTTATCAACTTTTGAAACATCTTCTATCTCATCCAAGGTTCTAGGGGCATTTGCAATCCTGCAAGCTGCATAAAGACAGGCAGAGACCATTCCCTCTATGGATCGCCCTCTAACTAGCTTATTGACGACAGCCTTTCTGTACAAAACTGCTGCGATTTCCCTTATGTTCCTAGGAAGCCTCAGCTGGGAACCCATTCTATCAAGTTCGCTTAAGGCAAATGCAAGATTTCTATCTATGGCATCACTTATTCTCATTCTCCTCTGCCACATTCTAAGGCGATATATCTTTGTTCTAACACTCCCCGAGATGTCACTTCCATGAATGTCCTTATTTCTCCAATCTATATCCGTGGAAAGTCCTTTATCATGGAGCATTACAGTTTCCGGTGCTCCTACTCTGGAGCGTTTCTCCCTCTGTCCGGGCTCAAATGCTCTCCATTCTGGTCCCAGATCCATGATGTCTTCATCCAAAACATATCCACAGTTGGAACAAACGATCTCAGCCCTGCTCGGGTCATAAATCAAGCTTTCCGAACCACAAATAGGACATCTTTTAATACCTCCAAGTTGAGTCAAAAACTCTCACCCCCTCCTTTGGGGGGCAGGGCGCTTTTTCTTGACTTTTCCCTTATGCTTTTTGCCAGTTTTAGAAGGAACTCTCTTTCTCTTTCGTTCATCGATGTATAAAACTTCCCCAACGTATTTCTGAGGATCTTTAACACGAGGTTTTACAGCAACATAGGGATAATTAGCTGGACCAAAAACATCCTTAACAGTTCCAATGAGCTGAAGATTCTTATCCACTACAGGGTCGTTTAACGCAGGTGCAAATGTTGAGCGGAGTATTAAAAAACCTTGTTTGGCGTAATGAGAAACCTTGCCCAAACGCTTCATAGCCCCACCCCAATCGAAAATCTTTTAAATATATTTCCTCTGAGCTTTTAAGCTTTTCGCAATACTATGGAAAGTAGTAAGACTTAGTAGAAAAGTTTTTAAGTATTTAGGTATTTTTCCACTGGAACTTTTACAACGTTAATCTTTTAAATCCCTTTTATTTTAACTACAAACGGTTTCTAAAGAATTTGGAGGTGAGGAAGATATGCCACTTATCGAGGAAGTCACAACCCACAGATTTGAGAGAATCGGCAGCCATTCTCACATAAGGGGGCTCGGATTGGATGAGAAGGGCAAGGCCAAGTTTATTGCAGATGGTATGGTAGGACAAATAAAAGCAAGAGAGGCAGCAGGAATTGCCGTCAAGCTCATAAAGAAAGGAAAGCTAGCAGGCAAAGGTATTCTCCTTGCGGGTCCTACAGGAAGTGGAAAAACTGCCATTGCAATGGGTATAGCAAGAGAACTTGGAGAAGATGTGCCTTTTGTTCAGATTTCTGGAAGCGAGATATATTCTGCGGAGATCAAAAAGACTGAATTCTTAAAGCAAGCTTTGAGGAGGGCAATTGGAGTAAGAATAAGTGAAGAGAGAAAAGTGTATGAAGGGAAAGTAGAAAGGATGCAGGTCAACAAGACCAAACACCCCTTTAATCCATATGTAGAAATCCCTGAATCTGTTGTAATTACCCTAAAAACCAAGGACGATGAAAAAACTATTAGGGCTGGAAGAGAAATAGCATATCAGCTCTTAGAGATGGGTGTAGAAGAAGGAGATGTAATCCAAATTGATGCCGAAACAGGTAGGATATCAAAACTCGGAACAACAAAGGAGGAAGAGGGGTTATTCTTCAAGAAAAAGACCGAAATGCCGAGCGGACCTGTGCTCAAGATTAAGGAATTCACATATACGGTAACCCTTCACGATCTAGACATCGTAAACAGTCGGGCTGGTGGAATATTCAGCATCTTCTTCGGGGGAGGGCTTGAAATTACAGATGAGATAAGAGAAAAAGTTGATGAGACAGTAAAGCAGTGGATAGAGGAGGGAAAGGCAATTCTTGTGCCAGGAGTGCTCTTTATAGATGAATGTCACATGCTTGACATAGAAGCATTTTCATTCCTCGCAAGGGCTATGGAAAATGAGCTCGCTCCGATCCTCATCTTGGCAACCAACAGGGGCATTACAAAGATAAGGGGAACCGAGTTAGAATCACCCCACGGAATCCCAATAGACATGCTCGACAGATTGCTGATAATCAACACCGAGCCCTACAAGAAGGAGGAAGTCAAGGAAATCGTGAAGATAAGGGCCAGGGAGGAGGGGGTAAAGATTTCAGAGGAAGCCCTAGACTATTTAGCAGAACTTGGAGAAAAGACAAGTTTGAGATATGCAGTTCAACTTTTAGCCCCTGCAAGCATCTTAGCTGGTGATAAGAAGGTAGAAAAGGGTCACATCGAGAAGGCAAAGCAATATTTCGCCGATGTAAAGAGAAGCACAGGATATGTCCAAAATCTCGAAGGAATGCTCCGCTAACCTTTTTTCATTTATAAACTTACTTTAAGTCCAAATATTTTTAAAGACCTCATGAATTTTGGTCATAAATTTGCTCAACAAAGCATATATACCCCTGATTATAACCTATGGAATGCCTTCCTCTGGATCATATGCTTCCAGTGGAAACCTTTTAAAAGGTGTCAAAATTATACCGATTAAAATAAGAACAATGCAAACAATGGGGCACAAATTTGTGTTATAATAACCAGAAAAATCAAAGAATTGGTCAAATTGTCAGGAATTTAATGTATTTCCAATGGAGGGACGGGAAATGTTGCAGGAAGGACAGACTAACCTGAGGTCACTTTTTGAGAGATATCTCCATACGCAGAGGATCTTCAAAAATAAGGACGTTTTAAGGCATAGCTACACTCCCCGGGAACTTCCCCACAGGAGAGAGCAGATAGAAACTCTCGTTCACATACTCGTTCCCGTTTTAAGGGGGGAGACACCTTCAAACATCTTTGTGTATGGTAAGACTGGGACTGGAAAAACAGTCACCGTTAGGTATGTAACAGAAGATTTAATGAGGATATCTCAAAAGTATAACGTTCCAGTAGATGTTATTTATCTCAACTGTGAGATCGTTGACACCCAGTATCGGGTTCTAGCAAACATAGTTAACCATTTTAAGGAAGAAAGCGGTGTGGAGGTTCCTCTCGTAGGGTGGCCCACTGATGAGGTTTATGCACAGTTAAAGAAAGTGCTGGATATGAGAGAGCGCTTTGTGATAATAGTTTTGGATGAGATAGACAAGCTGGTTAAAAAGAGCGGCGATGACATTCTTTATTCCCTGACAAGGATAAATACAGAACTCAAAAAAGCAAAGGTAAGCATAATAGGCATCTCAAATGACCTGAGATTTAAGGAGTATCTTGATCCAAGAGTTCTATCAAGTTTAAGCGAAGAGGAAGTTGTTTTCCCACCATATGATGCCAATCAACTAAGGGATATTCTCATGCAGAGAGCTCAAGAAGCTTTTTATGATGGGGTATTAGATGAACCGGTTGTTCCCCTCTGTGCCGCTTTGGCAGCGAGAGAGCATGGAGATGCAAGAAGAGCTCTCGATCTCCTAAGGGTGAGTGGAGAGATAGCAGAGAGAGAAATGGTCTCAAAAGTTACTGAAAGGCACGTATGGAAAGCTCAGGAAAAAATAGAGCAAGACACCATGGAAGAAGTCATTAAAACTCTTCCTCTGCATTCAAAGATTCTGCTTTATGCAATAGTTCTTCTCGATGAAAACGGAGAATTGCCAGCAAATACGGGGGATGTTTACTCTGTTTACAAAGACCTCTGTGATTACCTCGATCTTGACCCTTTAACTCAGAGGAGGATAAGCGATTTGATAAATGAGCTCGACATGCTCGGTATTATCAACGCTAAGGTCGTCAGCAAGGGACGGTATGGAAGAACAAAGGAGATAAGGCTCAACATAACACCCTATAAAGTTAAAAACATCTACCGCTTTGAAGAGACATTGAGGCCATTAATATCAGTGAGCATGCTTAAGCAGAGGAGGTTGTTCTATGGATGAACTCGTGAGAGGTTTGATATCAAACAACTACCTGATAACTCCCCCTGCATATTTTCTTTTGTCTGAACACTATAACAGAGATTTTACTCTCCCAGAGCTTATAAAATTCGCAAAGGCAAAGGGAACTTTTATAATAGATGAAATTGTTGCGGAGGAATTTTTAGAGTCTAAGGGAATCATAACGAAACCAAAACACCTAGAGAAGTTCATGACGGCGGGTAAAAAAACTGAAGAAAAAAGCATAGAAGAACGTGCAGCGGGACAAGCGTTAGAAATTTCCGAAGCTAAGGAAGTCGTAGAAAGCCCACCTGTAAGGGAGGTAGCAGAAAAACCAGAGGCACTCCAAAAAAGTTCCGAAACCCAAGAAGTCGTCATGGCTGAAATTTCCGAAGAGCTCCCACTAGAGGAGATAGAAGAAAGCGAAGAAGCAGAAGAGGCAAAAGAGGAAGTAGAGGAGTCTTTTGAAGTCAATGGCGAAGAGAATGGAGAGGTTAAAAGAAAAGTTATCTTTGAAGAGTATGGAATTCCTATCGTAGGTGAAGAAGAGTTACCTGAAGAGGAAGAAAAAACCTATTCTGTTTATGCTGATTTTAAGGTTTTTCCGAAAGAAGGGTTTGAATTTATTGCAAAGAAAATAGAGCCGGAGTTTAAGGTTAAATTCGATGTGAGAAACGTCAAGCTCAAGCCTCCAAAGGCTAAAAATGGGACCACTAAGGAAGGAGAGATTGTTGTTAAGGTTTACGAGAACTACTTTAAGAGCAGACTGAAAAAGATAAGGAGAATACTGCGTGAAAATCCCGAAGTTTCTGGGGTTATTGATATAGGAAAACTCAGCTATGTAAACCCCGAAGGAGATGTAACTATTATAGGGCTTGTAAATTCAAAAAGAGAAACAAGAAACGGCTATATGTTTGAAGTTGAGGACTTAACAGGGATAATAAAAGTCTTCATAGGAAGAAACAAGGAAGACTACAAAAAGGCTTTTGAGATAATGCCAGACAGTGTAGTGGCGTTTAAGGGGAGATACTCAAAAAGGGGAATATTTTTTGCAGAAAACATATACCTTCCGGACGTTCCGTTATATAAAAGGGAAAAACCACCGCTGGAAGAAAAGATATACGCTGTTTTGATAAGCGACATACACGTGGGAAGCAACAAATTCTGTGAGAAGGCCTTCATGAAGTTTTTGGAGTGGTTAAATGGGAATGTAAACACAAAGGCTGAAGAGGAGATAGTAAGCAGGATAAAGTACCTCATAATAGCTGGGGATGTTGTAGATGGGATAGGCATATACCCAGGTCAATATAATGAACTCAGCATACCGGATGTTTTTGATCAGTATGAGGCTCTTGCTAACTTACTCTCCAGTGTCCCCGAGCATATAACCATGTTTATTGGGCCGGGGAACCACGATGCTGCAAGAACAGCCTTGCCACAGCCGGAGTTTTACAGAGAATACGCAAAGCCCCTTTACGAACTGAAGAATGCCGTTATAATAAGCAATCCTGCCGTTATAGATTTGCACGGAAGGGAGTTTCTTATTGTTCACGGTAGGGGGATAGAGGATGTTGTTAGCTATGTTCCAAATATGAGTCACCACAAACCCGTAAAGCCCATGGTGCAACTTTTGAAACTAAGGCATTTAGCCCCAACTTTTGGAGGGAAAGTCCCAATAGCTCCCGATCCGGAAGATTTACTTGTCATTGAGAGTGTGCCCGATTTAGTGCAGATGGGTCATGTTCACGTTTTGGACTACCAGATATACAGAGGGGTTTTCCTCATAAACTCCGCAACATGGCAGGCTCAAACGGAATTCCAGAAGATGGTTAATGTTGTCCCAACTCCAGCTAAAGTCCCGATTATAGATGTAGAGACTGCTAGGCTAAGAATGATAGTGGACTTTAGTAAGTGGTGTGAGGTTTGAGGTGAAATAGCATGGAGCTTTACAGCGAAGAGATGAAAAAATATTTTGAATACCTGCAGAGAGAGATTGACAAAGCTTATGAGATAGCCAAACAGGCAAGAGCTCAGGGAAAAGACCCCGTGAGAGGCATTGAAGTTCCCCAAGCGACTGATATGGCAGGGAGAGTTGAGAATCTCGTGGGTCCAAAGGGAGTTGCCGAGAGAATAAGAGAGCTCGTAAAGGAATACGGGAAAGAGTTAGCCGCCCTCAAAGTTGTTGATGAAATAATAGATGGGAAATTTGAAAAGTTTGAGAGTAAAGAGAAGCTTGCAGACCAATCTGTGAGAACTGCCCTAGCTATTCTAACCGAAGGTATTGTTTCTGCCCCGCTCGAGGGAATAGCGGATGTTAAAATAAAGAAAAATTCGGACGGAACTAACTACCTTGCAATTTATTATGCCGGACCCATTAGAAGCAGTGGAGGAACGGCACAAGCACTAAGTGTCCTTGTTGGAGACTACGTCAGAAGAAAACTTGGCCTTGATAGATTTAAGCCAACGGAAGAGCACATAGAGAGGTACGTTGAGGAGGTAGATCTTTACCATAGAGCCGTTACAAGACTCCAGTATCATCCCTCTCCAGAGGAAGTCCGCTTAGCTGTGAGAAATATCCCAATAGAAATAACCGGAGAAGCAACCGATGACGTGGAGGTAAGCCACAGAAACGTTCCTGGAGTTGAAACAAACCATCTAAGGGGAGGAGCAATACTCGTTTTGGCAGAGGGTGTTCTCCAAAAGGCGAAAAAACTTGTAAAATACATCGACAAAATGGGAATTGAAGGGTGGGAATGGTTAAAGGAGTTCGTTGAGGCAAAGGAAAAGGGGAACAAAGATGAGAAAGAGGAAGAAGGGAAAGAAGAGAGCGTAGAAGAGAAAACCACCGTAAAAGTCGAAAAAGCCTTTTATTATGAACTCTACGAAAAGCTCAAAGCGAATATAGCTCCAAATCCAAAGTATACAAAAGAAATAATAGGGGGAAGGCCGCTTTTTGCCGAACCTTCAAGAAATGGCGGCTTTAGGCTCCGCTATGGAAGAAGCAGAGTTAGTGGATTTGCAACGTGGAGCATAAATCCAGCAGTTATGATAATGGTCGATGAATTTTTGGCCGTAGGGACACAAATGAAAACGGAAAGGCCTGGAAAAGGTGCAATTGTGACCCCGGCAAGCACCATCGAGGGGCCTATTGTAAAGCTAAAAGACGGAAGCGTTGTGAAGGTTGATGATTATTACAGGGCCCTTGAGCTGAAAGACCAGGTGGAGGAGATCCTATACCTTGGAGATGCCCTTATAGCCTTTGGAGACTTTGTAGAGAACAACCAGACGCTCTTACCTGCCAATTACGTTGAAGAATGGTGGATTCAGGAGTTTGTGGAAGCGGTGAACAAAGTTTATGAACTTGATCTCAAGCCGTTTCAAGAAAATGAGAGAGAAATAGTCGAGGAGGCCGCGGATTACCTCGAATTAGATGTAGAGTTCCTGGCAAGGCTCCTTCAGGATCCGGTCAAAGTTAAACCCTCGATTGAAGACGCGATACATCTCTCGCATATTCTCAAAATACCTCTTCATCCGTATTACACCCTTTACTGGAATACCTTAGAGGTGGAAGAGCTCATCTCCCTTCAGAATGCCCTCGTAAATGCCAGAATAGATTGGGAAGAATATAGAGGGTTCAAATACGCAAAAAGAGTTGAAATACCCCTCTCTTCTCTAGGGAAAGCAAAGAGATATTTGGAGCTTCTTGGAGTCGAGCATAAAGTCTCCAGAGAGCTTGTTATAATAGAATATCCATGGTCTGCAGCGTTACTAACCCCTCTGGCCAATTTGGAGAAGAAAATTGAATTTAAAGAATTTTATACCCCAATAGATCTGATAAACGAGATAAGCGACGTTAAGCTTAGGGACAGAGGAATCAGCTGGATAGGTGCGAGAATGGGCAGACCTGAGAAGGCAAAAGAGAGAAAAATGAAGCCTCCAGTGCATGTTCTCTTTCCAATAGGACTAGCGGGAGGAAGCTCAAGAGATATTTACAAAGCCGCACAAGAAGGAAAAACTGCGGAAGTTGAGATAGCCCACTTCAAATGTACCAGCTGTGGTCATGTGGATATCTATCCTACATGCCCTAAATGCGGAAGCGAGGCTAGGCTACTCTACCACTGCCCTAAATGCGGCTTTGAATCCACAATGGATACAGAATGCCCCAAGTGTGGCATAGAAATGAAAGCATACAAGAAGAGGAGGATTAACCCATCAGAACTTTTGAATAAAGCTATGCAAAACGTCGGAATTTACACCCTCGACAGGCTTAAGGGCGTAATGGGCATGAGCTCTGCCCATAAAATAGCAGAACCCCTCGAAAAGGGAATACTAAGGGCAAGGAACGATGTTTACGTCTTTAAGGACGGCACTATAAGGTTTGACGCAACTGATGCTCCAATAACCCACTTCAGGCCAAAAGAGATAGGAGTAAGCCTTGAAAAATTGAAGGAGCTTGGCTATACCCATGATTTTGAAGGAAAGCCCCTTGTAAGTGAAGATCAAATAGTTGAGCTCAAAGTTCAAGATGTTATCCTATCAAAAGAAGCCGGGAGGTACCTCGTTAGAGTTGCAAAGTTCATAGACGATTTGCTCGAAAAGTTCTACGGACTGCCAAGATTCTACAACGTTGAGAAGATGGAGGATCTCATCGGGCATCTCGTTATTGGTTTAGCCCCCCACACATCAGCCGGAATTGTTGGAAGGATTATCGGATTCGTTGATGCTCTAGTAGGCTACGCCCACCCATATTATCATGCGGCAAAGAGAAGGAACTGCTTCCCCGGTGATACGAGAATACTTGTCCAAATCAACGGAATGCCTCAGAGGATAACGCTCAGAGAGCTGTATGAGCTATTTGAAGAAGAAAGTTATGAAAATATGGCATACGTAAGAAAGAAGCCAAAGGTGGATATTAAGGTTTATTCCTTTGACGAAGAGGATGGAAAAGTAGTTTTAACTGATATTGAAGACGTGATTAAGCTGCCTTCAACTGACCACCTCGTAAGGTTCGAGCTTGAGCTCGGCAGGAGTTTCGAAACGACGGTTGATCATCCAGTGCTCGTCTATGAAAATGGGAGGTTCATTAAGAAGAGAGCTTTCGAAGTTAAAGAAGGGGATGTGATGGTAGTTATCCCTGATGTGAATGAAAAACATGTTACCGTGAAAGTTAGGCATATTGAATATATAAAACCAGAAGAAGATTTTGTGTTCTCATTAAATGCTAAAAACTACCATAATGTTATAATAAATGAAAATATTGTAACACATCAATGCGACGGCGACGAAGACGCTGTAATGCTCCTCCTCGATGCCCTGCTCAACTTCTCGCGCTATTACCTCCCAGAAAAACGCGGCGGCAAGATGGACGCTCCACTGGTAGTTACAACGCGTTTGGACCCAAGGGAAGTTGACAGCGAAGTTCACAACATGGATGTAGTTAGATACTATCCTTTAGAGTTCTACAGGGCAACTTACGAGCTTAAATCACCAAAAGAGCTTGTTGAAATTATCGAAAGAGTTGAGGATCGCCTAGGCAAGCCAGAAATGTATGAAGGGTTGAAGTTTACTCATGACACCGACGACATTGCTTTAGGGCCAAAAATGAGCCTCTACAAGCAGTTGGGAGATATGGAAGACAAGGTCAGTAGGCAGTTAGCCTTAGCGGAGCGTATTAGAGCCGTAAATGAGCATCACGTCGCTGAAACCATAATAAACTCCCACATAGTTCCAGATTTGAGAGGAAACCTACGGAGCTTTACAAGGCAAGAATTCAGGTGTGTGAAGTGTAACACCAAATACCGGAGACCGCCTCTAAGTGGAAAATGCCCAAAATGCGGTGGCAAGATTGTGCTCACAGTCTCAAAGGGAGCAATTGAAAAGTATCTCCCCACAGCGAAGATGCTTGTCACTCATTACGATGTTATAGACTATACAAGACAGAGAATCTGCCTAACAGAGAAAGACATAAAGACTCTTTTCCAAAATGTGTTTCCAGATACTCAGAAAACTCTCCTTGCACTTGGAGCGGATATCTGCGAAAGAATGATAGCAGAAAGAACAGGAAAACTCACAAAGAAGAATGGATATCTAGACGAACTGAAAGAAAACGGAAAACTAAAGAAAGCCAAAAAGAAAGAGAGTAAAAAAGAAAAAATCACGAAACAAGAAGGCAAGGAAAGAAAAGAAGATACCAGACCCAAAAAGAAAAAGAGTAAAAAGGTCATCAGCTTGGAGGACTTCTTTGGCAGTTAACAACTAAGAATTGCTGAACAAAAAAGATAAATACTCCGAGTGACAATATCTCTTTTGAGAAAGATGAAATTAGTGCCTAGTGTGGCTTATCTTAGAATCCAGAGGCAGTTTTATGTAGGTTACTCAATGGCATTAGCTGGATGGATAGGGGAGCATCTCATTATTCGTAAGTCTCTTCCGAAACCTTCTTTTGTTGACAAAGCTTTGAGGAAGCTTGGTTTTTCTCTCGTTGGTGAGGAAATTGGCGAAGACGAATACTCCTATTTCTTTAAGAGGAAGGATGTGGGGATTTCTGCATTCTTTGAACCCTCAAATGACTTGCTGTTCCTCCAGATATATCCTCTCAAAAAGAAGATAACATCCGGTATAAGCGTAAGATCTCAGTACATAGAGTTCTATGATCAGTTTGTGGTGTCAATTGAACCGGCACAAAAGCTACCTCCAGGAATCAAGAGCCTTGGCATTAACCCTCTAATACTTGAGAATTACTATCCAATATCAACTCCTTATTGGGGGATGGTTCACGAGGATTGGGAAAATGACTTAAAAATGCTGGTAATGAGAAACAAGATATTTGAAGATCTCGAGAGAAATGAATACCGCTGTCCGGTCTGCTTTTCGGAGTTGAGTGTGGAGGATAACTACTTGAAATGTCACACCTGTGGATTTGTATATACAGCTGAAAGCGAGTTCGAGAGGGTGATATCAAGATTTTCACTCGGTATTGGGGAAGAAGGGATCATCTTCTAGCTTTTCTTTTGCAGTAAAATTTATAAATGGTGTTATAAAGTAATGATTGGGCGCAGCCCCGTGGTGTAGCGGCCAAGCATACGGGACTTTGGATCCCGTGACCGGGGTTCGAATCCCCGCGGGGCTACCATACAACCCTCGGGCTCCAGATATTCCAATTCTCTAACACGTTTTCAAACAATTTTTAGGTGTTTCTTAGTAACTCTCCTCACTCTTAGATGAACACTGTAAAAAGCTTAGAAGAATAGTGTCACTCTTCGTGAGTGTATTAAAAAGAAAAAACACTAAGCGTGATGCTGATAAATCACATAGGTATCTCCGTCGTCGTATATCTCCTGAGGAGCAACACCCCAGAGATATTTCTCCGAGAATCTTGGATATTTATCTATATCGACACCCGCTGTGGAGTATGCAGCCCAGACCAGCTCAGAGCAATAATAACTCCATCCATAAACTTGTTTTGTCCACAACCTATAGTCATAGGGTTTTCCAATCTGAGCAAGAGCAAAAATAACCGCCCTTTTTCTTACACTGTCTGTGGTTCTCACCCTTAAGAGTGCCACTTCATCATACCTCTGTAAGTACTCCGAGAGCTTGATTACTCTAACTCCGGTAAACCAAGCCTCAACCACCATCCACTCTCCTACTTTATCATCGTAATATGCTACCATGCTAGCGTGTGTCCAGTAACCCGGAATCAGCCAATCGCTAGTAGGACTATGTCCTATGAGGATGTCTCCTACAATGACATCAGAGGGATAAGGGTGTTCGTAATTCTCTTCCCCACCACTGAGAGCTAGCACTGGAGTGGAGAGTGCCAAAATCACAGATACCACAAAGAGAACAGCTTTTTTCATGTTCATCCCTCCAAGTTTTCACAGGCTTGTTAAACCTCAAACATTAAAAACCTTTGCATTTTTCAGAAAAATTTTAATAATAACAATTTTTTATGAGAGTACTGTAAACAAAATCCAAATTACATAGAATAATTTTTGGTTAAATTTAGAATTATGTATGCCTAATGAGAAAGGCCTTGCAAACTCATTATAATCCATGCATAAAATCTTCTCTACATTCCCGCTTAAATTTATTAACCGCAAGTCCACTAATTATTCTCTGGTGGCAGAAATGATCAAGCTAGTATCTTTTGATGTGTGGAATACCCTTTTGGATATTACCATTATGATTAAAGCTCTCGGAAAAGCACTTTCAGAACTGTTAAACTTGCCCGAAGAGGAAGTGATAGAAAAGATAATCAAGACACGGGAAGAAATAAAAAAGATAAGAAAAGAGAAGAGTAGAAACCCAGAAAGAGCCCTCGAAGAGAGCCAAGAACTTTTAGCTAATGCCCTTAAAGTGGATGTTGAAATAATAAAGAGAGCAGTGGCAAAAACCACTTTGAACGTCAGTTATGAAATAGTTCTCCCAGGAGTTAAAGAAACCCTAAAAGAACTTCACGAAAGGTATATAATTACCACCACCGGCAACGTGATGTTCTGGCCTTCATCTTACACGAGACTCATTTTGGAAAAATTTGGACTAGCGGATTACATAACCAAGCAGTTTTACTCAGATGAAATCAAGGCCTACAAACCAATGAGAGAAGCTTTTTTGGCCCCGCTGAATTATTTCAACGTTTCCCCTAACGAGGCACTACACATTGGTGACACAAAAGCTGAAGATTTCGAAGGAGCACTAGCCGTGGGAATGTATGCATGCTGGGTAAATCCAGCGGCAGGAAAAATTGAGAAGATTCACCAGAGAGGCTTTGTTGTTAGAAGCATAAAAGACCTTTTGGGAGTACTCTCTCAGCTTTGATTTTTAAATTTTAAAGAAAAAGGAAATCAGAGTTTTATTCCACCCATTATAAGGGCCATTGCTGCCTTTTGGGCGTGAAGTCTGTTTTCTGCTTGGTCCCATACAACGCTATTTGGTGAGTCTATGACATCATCGGTTACCTCTTCTCCCCTGTGAGCCGGGAGGCAGTGCATGAAAATATAATCTTTCTTTGCGTGCTTAACGAGCTCTTTGTTAACCTGGAATGGAGCAAATATCTTTCTTCTTTGTTCAGCCTCAGCCTCTTGACCCATTGAGGCCCAAACATCGGTATAGATAACGTCGGCATCCTTAACTGCCTTCACTGGATCATGGAGAAGTTCAAAACTTCCGCCGCTTTCTGCAGCATTTTCCTCAGCCCACTTGATGACCTTCTTATCTGGCTCGTATCCCTCTGGAGTAGCAACGACAACGTTTGCCCCGAGCTTTGTTCCGGCGATCATTAAGGAGTGGCATACGTTGTTTCCATCGCCGACGTAAACAACTTTGAGGCCTTCAATTCTTCTCTTCTTCTCCTTTATAGTCATGTAATCAGCCAGAGCCTGGCAGGGGTGTGAGAAGTCGCTAAGGCCGTTTATGACGGGAACACTTGCATATTTTGCAAGGTCAACAACATCCTGATGGTCAAAAACCCTTGCCATGATTCCATCCACATATCTGCTGAGAACTCTCGCGGTGTCTGCTATCGTTTCTCCTCTCCTCAGCTGGAGATCTTGGGCGTTTAAGTACAAACCATATCCACCAAGCTGATAAATACCAACCTCAAAGCTTATTCTTGTTCTTGTCGATGGCTTTTGGAAGATCATGGCAAGGGTTTTGCCTTCAAGAACACGGTGCGGCTTTCCGATCTTGTTCCAGATTTTCATCATTTCAGCTGTTTTTAGAATTGTCTCAATTTCTTCCCTTGTAAAGTCTTGAAGGCAGAGTATATCTCTTCCAGCTAAGCTCACTACCATATGCATCACCGTCTAAAGCTTGGCATTTTCTTTAATAACTATTTCGTCGTTAAAAAATACCCTACGGCGAAAATTTTCAAAAAATTTCTGAAGACTAATGGATAAATGTAAACCAATTCAACCCAATATTTTGCTGAAGTTTTCAACAAGGCTAATAAGGAAAGCCCTCGCTCTAATATCGGTGTGAGAGAATGGAAGGAATAAAGGTCAGGCTCATAAACTATACCCCAAGACCTCTCGAAACAATCACATGGGCGGCGTTGATAAGCTACTGGGACAAGTGGGAAAGTGAAGCATTTGACAGAATAACAAAGGAAGATGTAGAAAAGCATTTGCCAAGGGTTCTCTCTTATGGACATGAGAGCATCCTTGAACACGCCAATTTTACATTCGCTATTGAAGGATGTTCTAGAATTTGTACTCATCAGCTTGTTCGCCATAGGTTAGCAAGCTACACACAGCAGAGCCAGAGATACATCCAGCTCAATCCCGAAGATGTTGAAGAAACGTTTGTGATTCCGGAGAGTGTGAAAAAATATCCAGAACTCTATGAGAAGTGGAAAAAGCTTATGAAAGAGAGTATTAAACTCTACAAAGAGAGCCACGCCAGAGGTATACATCAAGAAGATGCGCGCTTCATACTCCCGCAGGCAGTCAGGACGAAGATAGTTGTAACAATGAATCTAAGGGAACTAAAGCACTTTTTTGGACTTAGGACATGTGAAAGGGCACAGTGGGAGATAAGAGAGGTTGCATGGAAAATGCTTAAGGAGATAGCTAAGATAGATGAGCTGAGGCCGATAATAAAATGGGCAAAGCTTGGGCCGAGATGCATAGCCTTAGGTTACTGCCCAGAAAGGGAGCTAATGCCACCTGGATGTTTAAAGATGACAAAGGAGAAGTGGAAAAAGTTAATGAAAACTTGAAGCCTAATTTCATAAAATTTTTAAAATGGGTTGTGAAAACCGAAAAAATATTTGTATAACAACCCTCTCGGAACTGCATTAATGCCATGTTAAGACTTCTGTTGGTCTCTTCTCAGCTTTAAGGAATTTTTGTAGCCACAAATAGCCAAAAAAGCTCTGGAAAGACTTTTATATGTAACAGTAGTGAAATTTTCTTGAAACATCCTCTACATAGTACAATAAAAGGAGGTTTGAAAATGGGTGACTTTGGGATATTGTCCCTTTTACCGCCCCTTGTAGCCATTGGACTGGCAATATTAACAAAAAGAGTTCTTTTTGCGTTGTTTTTTGGAGTTTGGGTCGGTGGGCTGCTGGTTGCAGGAGGAGATCCAGTAGGTGCAACTACGCAAACTCTGAAGTGGATTGTCTTCAACATAGCCTCGGCGTGGGAAGAAAACGGCCAAATTGTTACGGATCTCTGGAACACAAGGATACTGCTCTTTGATGCTCTGATTGGTGCTGGTGTAGCTTTGATTTATAAAGCTGGTGGGATGAATGCAATAGCAAAAGCTGTCACAAGGAAAGTTAGAACAAGCAGAGCAGCATCCTTGATGAGTGCAATTTTTGGAACCCTGATATTCTTTGACGATTATACAAACACCATCATCGTTGGAAACACTATGAGACCAATAACGGACAGAGCAAGAGTTTCAAGAGAATTTTTAGCCTATGCTGATGACTCCACAGCTGCACCTGTGGCAGTTCTGGCAGTTGTTTCAACATGGATAGGTTATGAGCTCGGGCTTCTAAAGGATGCAATAGCGAGTATAGGAGAAACCATAAGCGCTTATTCTGCATGGTTCGCAAGCTGGCCATATAGATTTTATCCGATACTGGCAATAATCTTAGTTTATCTCGTAGCTATTACGCACAAGCACTATGGCCCAATGCTCAAGGCTGAATACAGGGCAAGAAAAGAGGGGAAGGTAATAAGAGACGGAGCACAGCCAATGATGACAACTGAAGTGGATGTCGGAATGCCCATCGAGGGTAAAGAAAGTGTGTGGGTGTTTATACTCCCAGTGCTGACATTGGTGGCGTTAACATTCCTTGGATTGTGGGTCACTGGTGGTGGAAGTGCAGCTTATGCTGAGGGTGGATTCCAAGAAGTTCTAGCAAATGCAGACTCAACGTGGGCTCTTGTGTGGGGTTCATTTGGAATGGTTGTTGTTGCAATGGCGCTCGTTGTTGGAATGAAGATAATGAACCTTAAAGAAGTCGAGGAAACAGTGGTTGCGGGTATGAAGCAGATGCACTTTGCAATGATGATCCTCATCCTCGCATGGAGCATTAAGAGTGCATGTGATGCCGTTGGAACCGCGGATTACGTTGTAAGCGTTGCATCAAACGTTCTCTCGCCCAATCTAGTTCCGCTGGTAGTCTTCTTAGTGGCAGCGTTCATTTCATTCACCACGGGGACATCTTGGGGAACATTCGCCATAATGATGCCAATTGCGGTACCCTTGGCATATAAGCTGAGCGGAAGTTTTGGCCCAGTAGTTTATGCGAGCATCGCATCAGTTTTCGCCGGCGGTGTCTTTGGTGACCACTGCTCTCCAATAAGCGATACCACGATTATGAGCTCAATGTTCTCCGGCTGTGATCACATTGATCACGTAAACACTCAAATTCCCTACGCGCTTACCGCAGCAACGGTTGGTGCTTTAATGCTTGTGCTGTTTGCCCTTGGCTTGACAAACGGATGGCTACTGCTGGCAATAGCCATACCAGTCCTAATAGCCCTCCACTATTTCCTCAGTGAATGGTATGGGAGGAAAGTGGGCATTCCTCATGGTAAAGTTCCAGTGCACGTTGTAGAGGAAGAAATCAAAAGAACTGGTGGATCAATCCCAGTAGGGGCTGTTCTTGGTGAGGAATGAATCTAAATTTGCTTTTTACATTCTCTCTTTTTTAGACTTTTTTAAATTGGGATTCCTTAGGGAGACTAAAATTTTAAAGGAGAACAGCAAAAAACAATTAATGTGAGTAACATGATTGATAGCAGCAGATACTTCTATGGAGACCTCATTAAGGTTACAGCCATGATGGTGTTCCTTCCTTTCATTCTGTATGTCCTATATATCGGATGGAAGAAGAAAAGCAGACCTGCGATTCTCCATGTCCTTGGATGGCTATTCCTTGCTGTAGCATTAGTCCCCCGTGATTTTCCATTTTTCTGGAGAATATTCCCAACCACTGGAGCACTCTTCACTTTTCAAAAGATTACTCTTGCTCTTTCAGGAGTCTGCATTACTCTGGGAGTTTCTTCTCTAGTCTACATTAGAAACCCTAAGAAGCTCATTAATCTTGGATGGCTTTCTATACTACTTATTCTACAACCTTTTTATGAGTTCCTTGGAAAAGCTCTCTTCCCAGAGTCTTCTTTCAGGATTTTTACCGAAGTCATTCACGTTGCGCAATACGGGTATCTCCTCACACTTCTGGGTCTAATTACCTGTTCCAGCACAGGGGAAAAAGAGTTCAGAAAATTCGGAATAGTTTACTGTATGATGGGAGTTGTCTTCCTAGTATATCCGTTTACAAAAGCCATCAGCACAACATTGCGCACAGTGGATATATTTCTCGGATTCTTAAGTAGCATATACCTGCTCAACTACCTTCTCAAAGTCGTTAAGAGCCGAGCTGGGATTATAATTCCAGAAAAAATAACACCTCACGTTGTGGAAGGAAAAAAAGTTATAATCGTGGATAGGGAGAAAGCAAAACAACTTCTTAGCGAATTTGAGAACTTTCCAGTTCTGGCATTCGTCAGGGGATTCAAATACCCGAAGTCATGGAACGTGCGCATTGTGACAACTGTTCCAATTGAAAACGGGATTTCTCCTACAAATCTGGAATTAATTACAGAATTGTGTGTTCATTACATGAGGGAAGTGGGAGAAAAAGGAAGTCCCGGCGTTATTTACATAGCATGTCTTGAGTATTTAAAACTTTATAACAGCTTTATGGGACTTCTTAAATTCCTGCACAAGCTTAGGGATTATACTATTATATATGGCGGGAGAGTAATTGTAGAGATTGATGAGAAGGCATGGAATGAGAGAGAGCTTGCACACTTAAAGCTTCTCGAAATCTAAGGTTGATCAAGATTTTCCTGTAATTTCTTCCAGAGCCTTTTTCAGTTCACTATAAGCCTCCCGAAGGGATTCTGGAATCACCTTTGTATTCGCTATTACCGGCATAAAGTTAGTATCGCCGTTCCATCTCGGCACTATATGGAAGTGAACGTGGTCATCTATTCCGGCCCCGGCCACTCTTCCAATATTTACCCCCATATTAAACCCATCCGGACTCATAGCTTTCTTTAGAGCCTTTATCATGAGTTGAGAAAGTCTCATAATGTCAAGAAGCTCTTCATCGGTGAGATCTTCCCATTTTCCAACGTGCCTGTAAGGAGCGATCATCACATGACCCGGATTATAAGGATAATTGTTCATGATAATGAAGGCATGCTTACCCCTGTAAAGGATTAGTCTCTCCTCATCCCGGTTCTCTTTTGGGAAATCGCAAAATATACAGCCATTGTGTTTGGGTGAACGAATGTACTCGATGCGCCATGGTGCCCAGATTAGCTTCACGCTCTCACCTCAATTGAGGGAAAGCCTTGGGATTAAAAAGGTTTCTCATAAAGTTTTTAATTTCCCCTCTGTATTCACCCTAGGTGGTAGGGTATGAAAAGGAAAGGAATCCTAATAATTCTCGATGGACTTGGAGATAGGCCAATAAAAGAACTTGGTGGAAAGACTCCCCTTGAGTATGCAAACACTCCAAACATGGACGAGCTTGCAAGGATTGGAATTCTCGGCCAACAAGACCCAATAGCCCCGGGAAAACCTGCCGGAAGTGATACCGCTCATCTGGCGATCTTTGGTTATGATCCATACCAAACTTATAGGGGAAGAGGTTTTTTTGAAGCTTTGGGCGTAGGTTTAGATCTTGATGAAGATGATCTAGCTTTTAGGGTTAACTTTGCCACAATTGAGAATGGAATAATAGCTGACAGAAGAGCTGGAAGGATAAGCACGGAAGAGGCTCACAAGCTTGCAAAGGCCATTCAGGAAAACGTGAAAATCCCTGTGGACTTCATCTTTGTTGGCGCTACAGGCCACAGAGCGGTTCTCGTGCTTAAAGGTATGGCAAAGGGCTACAGAGTCGGAGAGAACGATCCTCACGAGGCTGGAAAACCACCGCACAAATTCGAGTATGCTGATGAAGAGAGCAAAAAAGTTGCAGAAATCCTTGAGGAGTTCGTGCAGAAGGCCCATGAAGTTCTTGAGAAGCATCCAATTAACGAAAAGCGCAGAAAAGAAGACAAGCCCGTAGCGAACTACCTCCTTATTAGGGGAGCCGGAACCTATCCAAACATCCCAATGAAGTTTACCGAAAAGTGGAAAGTTAAAGCCGCTGCGGTTGTTGCCACCGCTTTAGTTAAGGGAGTTGCAAGGGCGATAGGCTTTGACGTTTACACTCCCGAGGGCGCAACTGGAGAATACAATACAAACCCAATGGCCAAAGCCAAAAAAGCGGTCGAACTTCTTGGGGAGTATGACTTCGTATTCCTCCACTTCAAGCCAACTGATGCGGCTGGCCACGACAACAACCCAATGAGAAAGGTAGAGATGATCGAGAGAGCTGATGAGATGATAGGCTACATAATAGAAAACATCGACCTTGAGAAGACGGTAATAGCCATCACAGGAGATCACTCAACACCTTGTGAAGTTAAGAACCACAGCGGCGATCCGGTTCCTCTGTTGATTGCTGGTGGTGGAGTTAGGCCAGATTATACAGAAGCTTTCGGCGAACGGGAATGCATGCACGGAGGAATAGGAAGGGTCAGAGGAAAATACATCGTACCAATGATGATGGATCTAATGGGTAGAACCGAGAAGTTTGGGGCTTAGCCTATTTATTTAAGGCTAAAAATACTCAGAGATTCTTAAAAGCCTCTATTAGAATGTCGTTTTCCTCTTTTTTCCGTATGCTGAACCTTATGTGGGCAGGTAACCCAAAACTTGAGCAGTCCCTAACAAGTATCCCCTTCTCTCTAAGCCTTTCAACAGTACTTTTTGCATCCCCAACATATTTAATAAAAAAGTTTGCATCGCTTTTCACGTTCAATTCTCTTTCTATCCGACTTTTCTCTTTCCAAACTAGCGGCATTGTTCTTTTTAAGTGCTTAAATTCATCCGTTATAACAAATTCCAAAAACGCATAGCCAAAAGATCCAATGCTCCAAGGCATTCTAACGCTTTTGAAGGCATCTTCAAAGCCAATAACATAACCAACCCTAATCCCGGGTAAGCCATAGCTCTTTGTGAAAGTTCTCAGCTTTACTATTTTTTCACCTTCGGGGCTTTTTGCATTTTTTACGAAGTCTATAAAAGCTTCATCCAATACGAGAAGCGAATTCTTATCTTCCACTTCTTGGATTAGGGGCTTAAGCTCTTTCACTCTGTAGAATTTTCCATCAGGATTGTTGGGATTGCAAAAGAAGACAATACTACTTTTATCAACTCTTTCAGCCACTGCATTTGGATTATTAGGGGTCTTTATAACTTCGGCACCAAAAATTCTTGCAATCCTTTCATATTCCTCGTAGGTATGCTCTGGGATAATTACCCTCCTTCTTTCTTTCATCGCAAGGATGCCAAGTAAATATAAAGCCTCAGTTATCCCTGCTGTGACTGTTACGTTTTCGCCAATCAAATTCGAGAGTTCCTCCTCAAGCTTTTCCCAATAAATGTAGCGATTGCTTAAGGCTTTAGCACGTTCAACCATATCATCGACCCATTCTGGAAGGTAGGGATTTAGAGAAGCAGAGAAATCTAACAGTCCCTCTTCTCTTGCGCCGCCGTGATGGGCTTTAAATTTAACTGGTTTAAGCATCATATTTCCTCCAGCAAGCTGATTACAGCATTCTTTAATTCGGGAAGCTGCTTTTTAATAATCACCCAAACTATGCTCAAATCAACGCCAAAATAATGATGGATAACTACATTTCTTAATCCAATCACGCGCTTCCATGGAATTTCAGGATGTTGCATCCGTATATTCTCGGGAATATGCTTGGCAGCTTCTCCAATTATCTCCAGATTTCTCAAAACAGCATCAACAGTTTTTCTGTCTTTTGTAAAGGTTTCGAAATCATATCCTTCTGTATATTCCTCAATTCGTTCAATACTTTCCAGTATGTCCTGAAGAAAAAGCCGATAATCCCTCTTAGACATAAACAATGTCCCTCCTAATTTGTTCCCACAACCTTTTTCGGCTTAATGCAGCGTTTTTAGTAATCAAATCAACCCTAATTCCAAGGATTTCCTCGAGATACTCTTTTAAATCTACAATCTCCCAACCAATTGGTCTCTCAAACTCAACGAGGATGTCAACATCACTAAGCTCATTGGCTTCTCCTCTCGCATATGATCCAAAAATTGCAATCTTTTTTACACCAAATCTTTTATGGAGTTCATCTTTATGCATGCGCAGAATTTTCTCAATTTCCTCAAGGGACTTCATCACTATCCCCTTCAGTTATTGTACAAAAAACGATTTAACGATTTCGGATACAAGTACAAAAGCCATCCACTCTCCAACCACAGTCCAATAAATCTTTAAGGCTCTTCTAATATCCTCCAATGTGGGTTCTTTCCCCTCAAATCTATAAACACCTTTTTTCTCAAGCCACACACCCAAAACAGCACTCATAGCTGATATTGGCTTATCAGAGTTAAGCTTGAACTTGGCCTTTCTCCAGTACTCTATGACTTTCCTTGGATTAAAGGGCAGAAACAGCAAAACGGTAACGCGAGCTGGAATGAAATTAAGAAAATCATCCAAACGGGCAGCAAACTTGCCAAAATAAAGATAACGTTCATTTTTGTATCCAATCATGGCATCAAGGGTGTTTACGGCTCTATAAATTAGAGTACCACTTAGGCCAAAGATGAGATAATAGAACAGAGGGGCAACTACGCTGTCCGTTATATTTTCCGCTAAGCTTTCAATTGCCGCTGAATTTAAATGAGCTCTATCCAGCTTTGATACATCTCTGCTCACAATCAACCTCACGTATTTTCTCTGCTCCTTAATATCCTCCTTTATTGTATTTTTCACATGCTGAGCAAGGCTTTTGATAGCAAAAGAGCTCTTTAGGAGGTAAACACTCAAAGCAAAGCCTATCCATTTAGGTAAAAACTCTGAAAGCCTCGAAAGAGTAAAAGCAAAAGCAATCACAAATAAGGAAGCAAAAGTTCCTGTAGCAAAATCTAAACCTGGACTCCTTCTTTTGTAATGCTTATCAAAAAAGCCTATCAGCTTACCAAACCACACTGTAGGATGAAGCAAAACGGGAGGCTCACCCAGAGTTAAGTCCCAGATGATGGCGAGTATGAATATCCAGAGGTACTCCATGTTCTGTCTCTGGATATTTTGTCCTTTTAACTTTTGAGTTTTAGCGGAAGCCGATAAAACAACTCTCAAAAGCTTCCATTATAACCCCATACTCTCTCAGCATCTCCTCGCTTGGTTCTCTCAAGCCTCTGCGCACATACCATGCTGGGTGTCTCAAATAGACAGCATCAAACCCAATTCTTTTCAACGCTTTTTCTGCTGTCCTACCCAGGGCAAAGATCGCTTTTGGCCTTAAAATTTCAAGCTCTTTCCTGAGAAGAGAAAGCTCCCTTTCATCAAAACCCCTAAGCTTGTTTCCCGGCGGATTGCATTTTACAACATTCGTAATATACACGAAATCCGGATTAATACCGAGGGTAAAGAGGGCTTTTCTGAGTAGTATTCCGGAAGCATCTCTATAGAAGCATATTCCCGTGTATCCACAGCCTTTCCTTCCCGGGGCTTCTCCAACTAAAACAACTCTCGAACCAACCCAGCCATTGGCAAAAGGCAAGCCCTTAAACTGCTTAACTTTAAGCTGGTACTCGTAATATTCTTTGTGGCAGAACTTGGTGGGATTTTTAAGCAATTCATTGTACAGCTCCACAAGTTTGAATGCTTTTTGCTCATCTTTCTTACTTTTAATTAAAAAGCGCTCTTTTGGATTGTAGATAGTCTTGGCATAAATTCCATAAGTTTTCTCGTCCAAAGAGAGCAAATCTCTCCAGTTTCTCAAAAATAGCGGCATGATTTTATAGTTCCTTGGGTTGATGTAGATGTCGCTAACTCTCTTTAAGCTCTCAAACATCAGCAACATAAAGAATAAAACGTCCAGCGTGTTTATAATTTTGGTGATCCTTATGGAAACGAGAAAATGTCTCTTCTGTGGAGGAACAATAATAAAAGGAAAGAACCCACAGAAAGGATATGCGGTGTATTTCTGGAGAGCTCCTTGGAAGAAAGGACTAAAGGCGGCATTCACCGGCACGGTTAAGGCTTATCCCTGGCTTTGCATTGATTGTGGAGCAATAATACCATATGTTGATGAGTCAGAGCTTCAGAAGATAAGGGAGGAATATGAGCAGGCCAAATTGGAGGGCTTAATTTGAAAGGTACAGCCTTCTTTTCAGGAGGCAAAGATGGACTTTATGCAACATATCTATCTGAAAAACAGGGAATTGAAATTCCCTACCTTTTAGCACTAAAAACTACCATCGGGACTTCACCGCACTATGAAAACTTAAGCGAGCTGAAAAAGCTTGCAGATGCAATGAATAAGGAGCTCTTAACCTTTGATATGGCCAAAGGAAGTGGAGCCCTATCTGAGTTCATAGCATCCCTTGATGTTGATTACATAATCGCTGGAGATGTCTTCCTCGAAGACCACTTTAAGTGGGTTGAGTGGCTCGCTGAGAAGAGCGGAACAAGAGCTTTAGAGCCGCTATGGGGGAGGAACACATTTGAGCTTGCGAAGGAGATAATAAACGCTGGCTTCGAGTATTCAATAATTGCCGTGAACAAGGAAAAGCTTTCCAAAGAGTGGCTTGGCTGCACATTTCGCTCAATTAGAGATTTGGAGCAATTTTTGAAGGCAAATCCTAATGTTGACCCTGTTGGAGAGTTTGCAGAGTTCCACACGGTGGTTTTGAAATGTCCGCTATTTGAGAAAAGCTTTAAGCTAAAGCCAGCGAAAGTTGAGGAGGGTGAAAGATATTGGTGGCTGAGGTTTAGGCTGGTGAGAGCATGAAAGCTGAAGAAATTCTCCGAAGACTTAAACCAAGAGGTATAACCCTCGAAAAGATGCTCGACACAGCTCTGGAGCTTTACATTGGTGGTGATGCTGAAAAAATTAGAGAGAAGCTTAGGTCTATGATGCTCTATTACCTCACTGACATCAACGTGCAATCATTATTAATGGCCGCCATTCTGCTTGAGGAGAACTTTAAAGTCGAAGGAGACCCCGTCACTTTGATTGCAGATGAGTTGATTGGCATCAACCTTGCAGAATACATCGGCGGAAAGATGGCGCTCTTCAACTTCTTTTACTATGACACCAAAAAGCCAGGAATCTTAAAAGAGCTACCTCCATTTTTGGATGACGCAATTGGGGGATTCATGGCCGGCTGCATGGCAAAACTCTTCGAGACTACCTCAGCCGGGACTCCCAGCGAAGAAAGAGAAACAGAAATATGAAGAGAAGCGTAATGTAATAACTGACCATAAAAGGCAAAATTCCAGCTAAGCCGAGTGTGTATACAAAGGCGAGAACCAACACAATGACAAGCAAGATTCGATAATGTTCCTTCTTCATTGCACAAATAGTTGAAGGAAGAATTTTTAAGGCTTTTCAACGTTGGATTAATTAGCCGGGTGGTTCAATGAGAAACCTCATACCCTTCATGACAAGAATCCCATTACATGGAGACTTTGAAAAAGCAAGGCAGGAGATTTGGGCATTCCCCATGCTGGCAGTCATTACCTCTGCTTTATCTACAATTGCCCTTTATTTCAACATTCCTCTGAAAAATATCTTAGCAGTTCTGTTCTTATATTTCATCATAGGTCTGCTCCACCTTGACGGATTAGCGGACTGGGCTGATGGAATAATGGTCAAAGGCGACCGTGAAAGGAAGATTAAGGCAATGAAAGACTTGAACACCGGCGTAGCGGGAATTTTTGCTGTCGTAATGGTTCTATTCATCCAAGTCTACTCTTTGAGCTACGCCCCGTTCTATGCCCTTTTTCTGGCAGAGCTTAACTCAAAATATGCGATGGTTCTTGCACTGGCAACAAAAAAGCCTCTCGGAAAAGGATTGGGAGCCTACTTTATGGAGACCATGAACAGAAAGCAGCTTTTTATTGGAAGTTTAATTTACACAGCATTGCTTCTTTCGCTGGTAGCTTATGATCAAAAAGCAGTGTTCTCAGTTTTGGGTCTTTTAATTGGGGCTTACATCATAAAACTCAGCCTGGATAATTTTGGAGGAATTAACGGTGACTGCATTGGAGCAACAGCTGAGATAACGAGGACTGGGACCCTTTTGATCTTGGCTTTTGTTTCAACCTGTTGTGCATGCTTTCAACATTAACTTTAAAAGTATCAAAAAGTAAATCATTTCAGGTGAGAGAATGCAGGAAATTGAAAAAGTCCTTTCTCAGCTTCCTCCAGAGCTCAAAAAGGAGGTTTTCGATTATGCAGAATTTCTTCTTAGAAAATATCAAAAGAAAAACAGGAAAAAAAGGATTTACGTTCTCTTGGGAAAGTAAGCTTAAATTGGACATGACATCCGTTGAACTTCAGCACAAGGCATTAGAGTGGAGGACAAATGTTTCTCGTTGACACAAATATTTTCTTGAAGATCCTCCTCGGTCAGAGAAAGAAAGAAGAAGCAAAGAAATTTCTTTCTGAGAATATAGGCAGGCTTTACATAACGGATTTTTCCCTGCATTCAATTGGTGTGATACTCTTCAAGCTGAAAAAGCCAGAGGTGTTCGAGGAATTCGTAAGGGATGTTCTTCCAAATGTTGAAATCCTATCCTTACCGCAGGAAAGCTATCCAGAGCTTGTCACGCTTCATAAAAAGCTTAGTCTGGACTTTGAGGATGCCTACCAGTGCGCTGTTGCAAACGTTTTTGACCTTACCATAGTTACTATGGATGAAGACTTCGTGAAAGCCTTGGATTATGTAAAAGTTCTCTTCCTGTGATTCCCAATGATAATCATCTTAGCAGGTGGAAAATCTACAAGAATGGGAAAGGAAAAGCCCGTCCTCAAGATAGCCAATAAACCCATGCTTCTCTGGGTTTATGAGCAGGCCTCAAAGGTAGATGACGTTTTAGTCGCAGTGAGCAGAAATACTCCAAAAACTAAGGAGTTCTGCATTAAAGAGGGAATTCCTATTGTGGAAACACGTGGAAAAGGTTACGTGCATGACATTCAGGAGCTTTTACGAGAATTTGGGCCTTTTATAAGCATCTCTGCAGATGTTCCTTTTGTGAAAGCAAGTGATTTCTGGCTCATTAAAAAATCCTTTGATGGAAGGACGAGCTTAACAGGTGTTCTTTCCTTAAGCATTATCCCAAAAGACCTCAACCCTGTAGTTTATAAGGGGTATGCAATCGTTGGGCTAAACGCCGTGGCTGAAGAAGGGGAAGAGTTCTTCAAGCTTACAAACCCGCTATTGGCTTTGAATGTGAACACTCCAGAAGAGCTGGAAAAAGCAGAACGGATAGCATCAGTGCTTTTCTCCTTCAAAGAGCGGTATCAAAAGCAGAACAGCTATTGCTGACACAATCATTTGGATTATAAGTTGCAGATTTGGCGGTGAAAGGCTTTTGGGGAAGATGTAAAGGCTGACTAAATATCTTCCGGGAGGAATGCCTTTAAAATTGAGCTCCTCACTGCAGGAGTGGATTGTTGCGTTATAGCTTAAGAGAGCATCCTCAACAAGGTACCTCTTATCTTCAGGTATCTTCTGCAATAGCTCTTTTGTCTTTTCTATAACCTTCAGCTCTTCCTTGGTGGGCTGTCTGCGGCAGTTATATCCGTATGAACCAAGATTGCATTCTTTAAAGTTCAGGAACCTTTGGGGATGATTATCTACAAATGCTAAATGGAGCCACGCACCTTTTAGTGAGTGCTCAATTCCAATGGTGGAGGAGTTGATGGTGGTGAGTAGACTCTCCATCTCATCAAGATTGCCAACATAACATGAGATTCCTACACTGCCATTCAAGTTTTCGTAGGATGTCAAGTTGAATGGGTTTTCAGGCGCTTTTATTATGTAATTGAGAAGATTCTCATGATTACTCACTTCAATTTCATACACCCCAAGTTCGTACACTGGAACCACAAGGAAAAGGAAAGATACAAGAAATATTGCTTTAATCTTTCTGTTTTTCTCAACAATCACAAGAGCAATGAGGGCGATTCCAACAAGCATAACGATCATTAGATCAAAGGAAAGATCGGGATATTCAATGACGTGTGGAAGGTTTACAACCTCAATTTCATAAAATTCAAG
>Ga0190307_1000028_pt1 | contig 49932 bp, 50 predicted proteins | sample 48700745_MG_FD_161653 | JGI IMG/M metagenome (GOLD analysis project Ga0190307, IMG submission 161653) | Hydrothermal vent sediment bacterial communities from Southern Trench, Guaymas Basin, Mexico - 4870-07-4-5_MG | ecosystem: Environmental > Aquatic > Marine > Hydrothermal vents > Sediment ... | reverse complement strand
CCTCCCAGTCGAAGTAGGGCTTGCCTTCCTCATCGTACTTTACGAACTTTGCAAGGTTTATAGAGGCTAGATTACATGATTCGTAGTCGTAAAGAGGTTCTTCCCCGCAGTTGTGACTCATAAAGCTGTTGGAGATGTAGAAGTGCTTTTCTGGGACGGTGAAGTCATAAACGAGTTCCTCTCCAAGTACTTCAACGCTCTCAACGGTAACAATCGGCTCGTCCCTTTTCGTCTTCTTGAGAGTGAGTTTCTGCATTTTGTAGCCTTCGAAGCCTATCTTTTCCGCGAAGAGCTTTCTGCTGTAGTTGGCTATGACGAGCTCATGGTAACCTTCGGCCTTGTAAGTCCTCTCTTCTTCGTCCTTGGTTGTGTACTTGAACTCGCTCGGATATGGCCTCTCGTAGAGCTTAGATAGTATCCCAAAGAGTAACAGGAGGTCTTGAACTTCTCTGAGCAGCTCACGGTCCTTGGAGGTGAGTCTTATGGCGTTGTCGCTGTCAATGTAGCCGTCGGCACTGAAGAGACCACGGAGGAAGGCCGCTATCTCCTTTGGCTTGAGTCTGAAGACAAGCTCTGGAACACGCTTCTCATTGGTTTTTACTATCTCTTCAATCCACTTGTAAGCTTTTCCTCTAACGCCGAGCTTAATCTGGTTGCCGTAGCGATGGGGCTTGGCTTTTATTCCAAAGTGCTTGACCAGTGTCTCCCTAATCTTCCAGGCAATGTCTTCCTCTTTCTCGGCGTTGAAGTAGAACCAAGCCCTCTTATCGTTCGTGTTGAGGTATCCGTCCCCTATGAACCACCCGAGGACGAAGGCCAAATCCTCGCCTATGCTCTCACTTCCGAACTCATCCTCGACCTCAAATCTCGGCAGGAGCAGTTTTTCTCCGGGAGTAATATCCTTAACTTCCTTCCAACCCTCTGGAGTCATCAGCCTGTGGTCGAGAGTTGCCGTTATCTCGTAGCCTTCTTTGGTCTTTATCCTCGCAACGGTCTTCATTCCAACCTTCCAGACGTATGCAGGTACAGCTACAGGATCCGCGATTGCAAGCTCTGCCCCGTGAGCAGTCCGATATTCAATTCTCTCCTCTCCAGGAAGGAGAATCTCAATCGCGTAAGCGTAGGGCTCTCCTCCCTCAGTTATGCCCTCCACAGCAACAGCCTCTTTCTTTCCACGCTCCTTTGCAAAGGTGAAAAGTTCCTCGGCCTTAATGTATCCTTCTGGGGTCAGGATCCTTGTCTCCCCACTTACACAGGGGTTGGTTGCACGGATTTTTTCGCCCTTGGCATGCTCCAGAACGTTTCTTTTGTTTATTACATCAAAGAAGACCACACCAGGATCGGCCTTTGCCCAAGCCATATATGCTAACTCTTCAAAAAGGCTCTTGGGGTCAATCTCCTTTACTTTCTTCCCAGTTCTTGGGTTAATTAGGGGGTATCTCTTTCCTTCTTTGAGGGCCTCCCAGAAATCAGTCCACAGCCCAACGCTTATGTTAAAGTTGCTCAAAACATTCGTTCCAACGTTTTGCTCTTTTGCGTGGATGAATTTTTCAATATCTGGGTGCCAGACCTCAAGGATGCCCATGTTTGCTCCTCTTCTCACTCCACCTTGTTTTATCACATCGCTAACAGCATCTATGAGATGCATGAACGAGACAGGTCCACTGTTCGATGTGTAAACCCCGTTCCCTGTGAGGAGATGGACTTCCTCAACTTGAATATCGTAGACGTGGTGTTTTCCGAGGGGCTCTATTTTCGTTATTCTCGTTGGGTACAGCTTCGAAAGCATTTCAAAGTACTCGACCTCATCATCTTCAAGTTCAAGCTTTTCCTTCAGCTCAAGAATTCTCCTTATGAAAGCCCTGTGGGTTACCTTCGAGTTGTACGCGAGAATCTTGTAGTCCCTCTGTATCTTCGCCCTTGTCTTTGGATTCTTTATGCGGTATATCGCGTTGAACGGGAAGGAGTACTTTCTGTTCTTTCCGTTCTCTTCAAGCTCGTTAACGGCCTCTTTAGCTATCTCTGACAGCTTGACGGACTCTTTCAAAGCTTCAAATGCCTTGAGCTTCATATCTCTCGTCTGGACCCTAAGGGTGTAAACGAGTCTATGGCCAGGAGTGCTTGGGTGGTATTCCTGTATGCTCGTAACTATTCCGAGGGCCATAAAGAGGAGCTGGGCCTCCTTTATGAACTCCTTTGAGACGGATTTGAGGGTTATCCTATAGTGCTGGTCGACTGTGCCGTCTCCATCAAAGAACCCGGCTAAGAATGCCGCCATGACAGAGGGCCTGCTCCTGAATATTGCCTCCGGCACACGTATATTGTCAGACTTGTCTTTTGATAAGTTGTTTGCCTCAAGGAACCTCACTATCTTCGTTGATGGAACAATGAGGGTAACTTTGTGACTTTCTTCTCTCAGGAACTCTTTTGGCTCAATTCCAAAGAGCTCCTTAAAGTATCTTTTGACTTTCTCCTTTATCTCCGTTTCACTCTGGTTTAGGTAGATTTCGATCTTTGAATTTTTCCTCTTTCCGTTCTCGAAGTAATGCCTTATGTGTCCGTCCGCATAGATAATGCCGAGGATGTATGCGAGCCTCTCGTCTAATACAGAGGGCAGGTTCACATCATAACCTTTAGATTTGAGTTCGATCTCAGTGTTCAGTTTGATGTAGTCGCCCCCCTCCCACTCTGGAGCAAGGATGTAGACATAGTCACCGACGCTCAGCTCTCTTAGAGGTTTGAGGTGGGGGGTCCCGCTCTCATCGAAGACAAGAAACTTGTGGTCGTCCGTGACCTTGAGCTCGTAACCATCCTCAGTGACTACCTTGAAGACCTCCATCTCCCCATTGTCATAAGCCTCAATGATGTTTTTTAGACCCTTATGAGTGACGATTTTGGGCTTCTCTCCGTGCACTATCTCCTTAATTGGAATAAATCCCTTGTCCGTGAGAATCCTTGTATCCCCAGTAAAACACGCTGCCCCAGTTGTTGTTCCAACTAAATCTCCTTCAGGGCGGAGCTTTGAGAAATTAATTCCCGTTCCGCCACCCATTTTCTGTATTATGGCCACATCGTGGGCAGCTTTCATTATGCTCTCCATATCATCCTCTATTGGGACAACAAAGCATGCAGAAAGCATTCCCAAGGGTCTTCCGGAGTTTATTAAAGCGGGAGTATTGGGCATGAAAACCTGATTCACCATTAAGTTAAAGAACTCCTCAATGACATTCTCATATTCGTCAAACTCGCCGTTTTCAAGCATGTTCAAGAACTCGTCGATGCTTATCTTCATTTTCCCTTTCTCTGCCAGCTCTCTGTAGAGGTTCACCATTCTTTCGAAGTGATACTTGTTGAGCTTAAAGCGCCCTATGCTATAAGCACCGTCAAAGTTCTCAAAGTTCTGTAGATAGTATTCAACTCTCTTCAAGTCTTGGATGTGGGTTCCCTCTTTAGAGAACACTCTCTCGTCGTACAAAAGATCTGGGATTGCTGCTAAAATAGCTACCCTCTCAAAGAGCTGTTTTGGACTTTCGATGATCTTTCCTTCCTCATTCTTTATGAGATATCTACTTGCCAAAACTCTCAGAGCGTTTATTGAAAAGCGCTTGTCTATTTCGTCAAGCTTTTCTTTGTTTAGGATTTTTCTTTTCTCCTCTCTAATTTCTGCTTTTTTCTTTCTGTAGATTATGTAAGCTTTAGCAACCTCAAAAAGGCCGTTTCTCATTAATTCAAGCTCTACTATATCCTGAATGTTCTCTATGTGAGGAATCTGCCCTTCATAAAGCTCATTGATTCTATCAACAACATCCTTCACAATCTTATCGAGAAGATTCTCATCTCTCACTCCAACTTCCCACATTGCCCTTTGTATAGCCCATCTTATACGGCTCTCATCGAAAGGAACTATTCGACCATCCCTTTTCATCACTTTTTCAACTGGCATATAAACCCCCCTGTCGTATTATTTTACTATCCCATGATACCTTAGTAAAAGTATCAGTAGAGAATAATGAGCGAGTGAGGTAAATATATCTTGCCCTAGTGTAAATTGCCAAGATGACAAATATTGGAGACAAGCTCTGTCGGAATAATAAAGAGCAGAAAAATTCTTAGGTCGGATATTTTATCCAGCTATTCCTCTAGCCCTTCATAGATAATCTTCAGCCTGTAAGCATGTTTGAGCTCTTCTTGGGCAATCATCCTGAATATCTCGCTTAGGGAGCCACTCAATATCTGACTCAACTTTTTATACAGCTCATAGCTGTGTTTCTCCCTTATAAGTGCCTCCAGAACAAGATCAGTTAGCGTTTGCGGATCAGCCCTTTCATCTTGGAAGTAAGGCTCCAGACTTAGTGAGTCAACGTAATCTATGATCACAGTGCCTTCAAGTGTTTTTTCACTAATGAATTTCTCGATTGTGTTTCTATGCCTTAGTTCCTCACTTGCAAGCCATTGAAAATGCTCAATTAAATAAGGATATTCGTAAGTTGCAAAGGTTTCTCCAAGTTTGTAAAGGTTATAAAGTTCATTCTCTTGATGAACTATCTTCTGCAGGAGCTCTTCAAGCCTCATTCGTCTCACTCCGTTATCCCTTTGATGTCAACATGAACAAATGCTACCTCAACCTCATCGATGTTTTCGATTCTCCTTTTAACTTCTTCGCTTATGTCGTGGGCTTCTTTAAGAGTCAAATGCGGGGGAACTTCTATGTGCAGTTCAACATGAAGTTTTGGCCCGACATAGTGTGCCCTTAGGTCGTGAACGCCCATAACACCTCCAACTCCAAGAGCAGTTTCTTTAATTTTTTCACAAAGGTCAAACGGTGGCGAAGTTCCGGTTAGGTAGTTCAAATTCTTGAGGACTATCTCAACAGCTGCTTTTCCTATCAGCAAAGCCACAACAAGCCCTGCCAGAGCATCCCCATAGCTAAAGCCAAGTCTCTGAAAGAATAAGCCGATTAGCACAGCTACACTACTTAAGACGTCACTTCTGTGGTGATAGGCATCTGCAATCAATATTTGGTTGTTGAGTTTCTTCCCGGTTCTAAGGGAGTATTGTGTCATTGCCTCCTTTGAGATAATAGAGAGCACAACAATGGCAAGCATAAGCGAGTTGACTTCAATAGTATATCCAACAAAAATTCTCTCTAAAGCATCTCTGCCTATTTCGTAGGCAACCAGAAAGAGTGCTATACCTATAAAAAAGGCAAATAGGGATTCAAATCTGGAGTGTCCAAAGGGGTGAGTCCTATCGGCAGGCTTTGAGGAGATCTTAACTCCTAGGTAACCTACAATGCTCGTCACAACGTCTGAGAGGGAGTGAATGCCATCGGAAATCAAAGCTAGACTTGAATACAGAAATCCCACAAAAACCTTCAGAATGGCCAAAAGAATATTCCCAAAAATACTCACGATTAGAGGTTTATGAACTTCTTTCATAGTATCACCATGAAATCCCCTCAGTCCGTCACTCCCTCATCACAACTCAGGTAAGGCTGAACTCTTCATTGGGTGTTATACACTTCACTTGAGACTTTTAAATGTTTTTCAAAAGACTTTTATCAGTAAACAAAAAACAACAATTGGTGGAGATTATGGCAAATAAGCCGAGATATACGATAAGAATTTATATGGGAAGCAAAGACAAGTATATAGCCCTGAGCCTATGGGATGCATATGTGGATCAGTATGGAAACTTCAGACCCGCAAACATAAGCATGATAATCCACAATGAGGATGTTGAGGCAAAGGCTTCAATGAGAACCGAGACTGCTGCGAGATTGGCGGCTGTGCTTTTAAATATGGTGGCCGAGGCGGAAAAACTTACCATGAAAGAAAAGAAGAAGATTAGCCTTGAGGAAAAACTAGAGGAGCAGTTCCTTCTCGAAGAAGAAGAGGAGGATATTATCGAAGATGTAGAGAGAGTTGAAGCGAGTGTCGATGAGGAGTGATTGCTTTGAAAAAGCTTAAAGTTTACATACCGGGAATTTCTTTTCCATCCATTTCCCTTACTGGGGACTACTGTGCCTTAAACTGCGCTCACTGTGGGAAGCATTATCTTAAAGGGATGAAAAAGGTTACAAAGCACAACCTTGTTGAATATTGTAAGTCCCTTGAAAAAGAAGGTTACAAGGGCTGTCTTTTAAGTGGAGGAATGGATTCCCGCCTGAAAGTACCACTTGATCTTTATTCTTCAGAGATAGAGCAAATAAAAAAGGAAACAAAATTAAAGCTTAACGCCCACGTGGGATTTATAGATGAAGGGGACTTAGAATGGATAAAGCATGTAGATGTGGTTTCTCTTGATTTTGTGGGAGATGATGACGTCATTAGGAGGGTTTATAAAATAGAGAAGGGCGTTAAAGATTACCTTGAGATAATAGAGCTTCTGATCTCAAACGGGATTAAAGTTGCACCGCACATAACAATTGGCTTGGACTTTGGGAAGATCTGGTGGGAATATAAGGCCATTGATATGCTTGTAGAGTATCCAATTGACGTTTTGGTTCTTAATGTGTTAATCCCTACAAGAGGGACAGAAATGGAAAGCCTAGCTGTTCCTTCCGTAGAAGAAAGTCTAAAGGTTGTTAGATATGCAAGGGAAAAATTTAGTGGCGAGCTGAGCATTGGATGCATGAGGCCCCTTGGAAAATGGAGGCTGGAGTTTGATAAAAGAGCCATAGAGGATGGAATTGACAGAATAGCGAACCCCCCAAGAAAAGTTATTGAGTGGGCAAAAAAGATAAGAGAAGTGGAAATTATTTACGAATGCTGCGTTATGTGAAACTAACGTAGAGGAAGTATGCGTAGAGAGCCAAAAGGACGATGCTTGTTTTTCTTCCAACCCTGTTGTTCAGTTTTAGAGAGACTGCCAATATCGCCATTACAATCAGCGTTAAGGGTGTTGTGAAGGAATAAATGCTGGGGTCCACTTTTATCGGCCTTATTAAAGCTGCAATACCAATGACCATCAGAATATCCAATATGTTTGCTCCAACAACATTGCCAACACTTATATTTGGAACTTTTTTTAGTGTGGCAGTTAATGAGTTCGCCATCTCCGGAAGAGACGTGCCGATTGAAACCAAGGTAAGACCTATGACCACTTCGGGAATTCCAAAAGCGGTTGCAATTTTCACGGCACTATCGACGACAAGCCTAGCTCCAAGAACAACTACAAGCCCACTTGCAAACAAAATCACGATGTCTTTCTTGGGATTCCCTTTGCCCTCTTTGGCTTCCTCCACCATCACGTGCTTTTTATAAAGGTAGTAGAGAAAGCCCAAATATATCAAAATCAAGCTCAGCCCCTCAATCCTCGAAATTACAAGATCCCCCATCAAAACCCATGCGTAGAGAGTAACACCAATCATAAAAAGTGCATTCTTCCAGGCTATTTCATCAACATCGAGGGGCATTATGAGGGCAGATAATCCCAAAATCAAAGCAATATTTGCCAGGGCACTTCCTATAGCATTTCCAAGGGCTATACCGCTGACTCCCCGATATGCAGCTATCGCGGAAGTCGTGACTTCCGGCAGAGTTGTGGCAATGCTTGCCAACACTAAAGCTATTATGAATTCACTAACCCCAAATCCTTTGGCAACTCTTGTGGCAGCTTCAACGAATAAGTCGCTCCCTTTGATCAACATTAGCAACCCTAAAGCAAAGGTTCCAAAGGGTATAATGTACTCCACTGCCATTTTTGCCTCCCGGAGGTTACTAAAGGGGCTAATTTTTAAAGCTTTTTGTGAAAACTCTAAATACAATCTAAATTCAAATCAAGGGTGAGGTGAAGAATATGGACATTGCGAAGTATATAGACCACACAAACTTAAAGCCCTATGCTACGAAGGAGGACATAAAAAAGCTCTGTGAAGAGGCTAAGAGATATGGCTTTTATGCCGTCTGTGTAAACCCATATAGGGTAAAATTCGCAAAAGAACAGCTCAAAGGCACAGAAGTTAAAGTTGTAAGTGTAATTGGATTTCCTCTTGGAGCAACGCCAACTGAAGTGAAGATTTTTGAAGCAAAAAAAGCCCTCGAAGATGGCGCAGATGAGCTCGATATGGTAATCAACATTGGTGCATTGAAGGACAGGGATTACGAGTACGTTAAAGACGACATAGCCGAGGTTGTCAAAGTTGCCCACGAGAAGGGGGCAATAGTGAAAGTTATAATTGAAACGTGCTATCTTACCGACGAAGAAAAAGAAATAGCTTGTAAGCTCGCTATGGAAGCTGGAGCTGATTTTGTCAAAACATCAACAGGATTCGGAAGTGAAGGGGCAAAGGTTGAAGATGTTAAGCTGATGCGTAAAGTTGTGGGAGATAAACTTGGGGTAAAAGCCGCGGGAGGCATAAGAACCTATGAACAGGCTCTGGAAATGATAAAAGCAGGTGCAAATAGAATCGGCACATCAAGTGGTGTGAAAATCATAGAAGGAACCAAAAAGGAGTGAAATTTTTAAAAGAAAAATTGGGGGCTTTAAATTTGAAGCGATACAAGCATGTCTTTGACTCTTCTCTTTATTATATGACCTGTTCCACCACCCACAACAATTCCAGTAACTGCTTGAAGGGTATTTCCGGGGAGCTCTGCAAGGGCTCCTCCCCATCCGTAGAAATAAACCTCAACAAAGAAGTATCCTGAGACCATCAACGCTCCACCGAGGATCGTAGCTAAGAGAATTGTTGTGAAGTCATCTTTTTTTGATGTTATATATCCAACGACGAATCCTTCTACCCCTTTTATCACCAGTGTAAATGGTGCCCAATGTGCATAGCCGGTAATTACATCAGCCATTGCAGAACCAAATCCACCAGCAAATGCGCCTATTGTGGGTCCAAAAAGGACTGCCACAAGCATTACCATGCTGTCTCCAACGTTAATGTATCCCCTCGTTAAAGGAGTCGGGATTTGGATAAATCCCGTCACCACAGCCACTAGTGCAGCCATTATGCCCGATAGAGCCACTCCAATTGCAACCTCAAACACCTTCCTTTTGAGCACGAAGAGATAAACAAAATAAAGGACGGCAACAGCCATTAAAACCCACTTGCCATATGGTGCAAGTACTTCCATGCTCATTATCATCACCTCACTTTATTTATTTCTCAAGTTTTAACTTGAAATTAAGCTTAAAAACTTTATCCTTATGCACATGCAGAAGGGATAAAAATAGAATAGAAAACAAAATCAACCGAGAACAGTTTTGATGGCCTCTTCGAGAATGTCCAAACCAATTTTGACTTCTTCTTCATCGATTGTGAGTGGTGGAATTAGTCTTAAGGCGCTCTTTCCACAGCCGAGAGTTGCAAGGCCTCTCTTGAGTGCCTCAACAACAATTTGATTTCTTTCCTTGCTTGCGTACTCTTTTGTCTTTCTGTCCTTTACGAATTCAATTGCCCAAGCAAGTCCAAGTCCCCTAACATCGCCAATGATCTCGTATTTGTCGTACATCTCCTGAAGTCTCTCTTTGAAGATTGGCTCAAGCTTCTTGGCGTTCTCAATCAAGCCGTTCTCAAGCTCATTGATGACTGTCAAAGCAGCCACACATGCTAATGCATTTCCGCCGTAGGTGTTGCTGTGCACTCCAGGGACTCCAAAGTCAAGTTCCTTTCTGAATACAGTTGCTCCGATCGGAACTCCTCCACCGAGAGCCTTTGCAAGGCTTATTATGTCCGGGGCAATTCCGAAGTGCTCAATTGCAAACATCTTACCAGTTCTTCCCATTCCCATCTGGACTTCATCATCTATGATAAGTATGCCGTGCTTGTCTGCGAGTTTCTTGAGCTCCTTGAAGAAGTTCTTTGGTGGGACAACATAACCCCCTTCACCCTGGATTGGCTCAGCTATGAATGCCGCTACCTCCTCTGGCGGAACGTAGTGATTAAAGAGATAGTCTTCAATGTACTCGATAACCCTGCTCACAAGCTCATCTGGTTCTTCATAACCATCTACGTGCCACGGGTTTCTGTAGGGGTTTGGATAGGGAACGTGCTCAACACCTGGCATTGTGGGGAACATTCTTGATCTGTGGACAGGTTTGCTTGCGGTGAGGCTCATCGTTCCATGTGTCCTTCCGTGAAAAGCCCCAATAAACGCTATGAAGAGCTTTCTTTGTGTCGACCACTTTGCTATCTTTAAAGCTGCTTCATTAGCCTCGGTACCGCTGTTTGAAAGGAAGGTCTTCTTTTCAAAATCACCTGGAGCAATGCTATCAAGCTTCTCTGCTAAGGCAACTTGGTATGGATTGTAATAATCTGTTCCAGCCCCGTGAATTAGTTTGTCAAGTTGTTCTTTCAATGCCTCAACAACTTTTGGGTTTCTAAGACCGGCGTTGAGAACTCCAATGCCAGAGGAGAAATCGAGAATTCTGTTTCCATCCACATCAATCCAATAGTTGCCCTCTGTTCTCTCTATAACCAAGAAGTACTCATTTGGGTCATTTGTTGTCGTTGCCATATATTTGTGGTGTTTCTCTATTACCTCCCTAGCCTTTGGTCCGGGAATTTCTTTAACCTGGGGTCCTTTCACCATGTTCGCTCACCGATGTATAGGATATTTTGCACCTATATAATTTTATGCTTCCTAAAATCCTTTTTTACTCGAAAAACTTTCGAAAATAATTGGAGTTAAGGCTTAGTTCTACAACAAAATTGCTAAAAAAGTTTGTAAAAAGAGCTTAATGATAGATCACTCCTCATTCACTTGGGCTCTCCACTCTTCTAAAAGCTCCTTTGCGGAATTGGCTGCTATCGCTCCCTGCCCAACAGCTACCGTGATCTGCTTAAAGACGTTTGTTATGTCCCCAGCGGCAAAGAGCCCCTTTACTTTTGTTCTCATGTGCATATCGACCGGGATGTAACCATGTTCATCGGTAATGCCGAGGTGCTTAACAAAATCTGTTTTGGGTTCGTAGCCTATGAAAACAAACACTCCATCAACTTTCTTCTCGAATTTCTCACCTGTTTTTACGTTTTGAAGCACTACGCTCTCAACTTTCTGATCTCCCTTTATCTCCACGACAACAGTGTTCAAAATTGTAGGAATTCCCGCTTTTTTGAATCTGTCTTGCAGTATTTTGTCTGCCCTAAACCGGTCTCTTCTGTGGATCAGAGTAACGTTAACTCCTATCTCTTTTAGATACAAAGCCTCCTGTAGCGCTGTATTTCCTCCTCCCACTACTATGACGTCTTTGCCCTTAAAGAGGGGTCCATCACAGGTTGCACAGTAGCTAACTCCCCTTCCGTAGAATTTATCTTCTCCAGGAACTCTAAGTTTTCTCGGCTCTGCCCCAACAGCTATTATGACGGTTCTAGCCTTGTAAATCTTGCCATTTTTTGTTTTTACATGAAACTTGCATGGACCTTCATAATAGGCACATTCTGCAGGTTCTATTCTCTCAACTTCATCAAAGATTATTGGCACTCCAAGTTTTTTTACTTGCTCATGCATTCTGTTGGCAAGCTCTGCTCCCTTTATCCCCTCGGGAAACCCGGGGTAGTTCTCAATTAAATCCGTAAGGGCAATGTTTCCACCTATATCCTTTGAGATTATAATGGTCTCCAACCCATAACGTGCTGCATATATTGCTGCAGTAAAACCTGCTGGACCTGCTCCGATTATCAGAACATCCCATGTTTTTGTCTCATCAACTCTCTGTGAAAGTCCCCCTAAGCTGAACATTTCTTCACCTCCGGTTTGCAACTTTTGGTTGAATATTTAAAAACATTATGGAACAGATTTGAGACCTAAATTATCTTTACTTCTCGATCAGCTATTAGGTGGAGAGTGTATCCTAAAAAGGCTGCAAAGCCAATAAATAAAGATTCCCCAAGTTTAAATCCAAGGCCGTACTCAAAAGAGGCAAAAATCACAAGCCCATATACAAATGCAAAAGTTAGAGAATGAACTACTCCCCTATGCTTTGGCATTAAGGCTGACAACGCATACCAAGATCCAAAAGCAAACAAACCAGCTATACCCCATCCGAGAGTTAGATCCACAATTACATTTCCAATCGATACAAAGTTCCTTCCTTTAACAAAAACCGCACTACCGACCATTAGGGCCACTAATGGCTTAACCCCTCTGTGTATAAGCGAATCCTGATGATCAAGATCCGGCAAATCAGACCCTAAAACATAAACCCCATACCCCAGTATCATGGAAAGGGTGGTTAGTTCAAGGGGAAGATTTGCGTAATGCCTCAAAAAAGATGCGAGGAAAATAACAAGAGGATAGGTCAAGATACCGCTAAGCACGTGCCCCTCGTAGTTCACTCTTCGCCCTCCTTTTGTTCCTCTAGGAACCTTCTGACATAGTCTGGTACTTTATAGTTGCCCTTTGGGTCTCCCACTAAAAATCCGAGCCGTATGAGTTCTTCAAGGTGTTCATAAACCTGAACTCCTGGTTTTTTGAGTACTTTCGCAATCTGAATATAGCTCACCGGTCCACCGTTAAAATCGTATACTATAACCTCCACAAGGTCTCTGTACTCCTTGGGAATCCTTGTCAAGTATTCTTCCAGGCTCTTGGGCTCTTCCAGGATTGTGGTAACAACGTAGTCATCTATCGGGTCGAATTTATGCTTGCTGGCTTCGCTTAAAACGTAGTGCAGGAGTCTTAAAATCTGCCTCGGATTGCCTTTTGCAAGCTCGTGAATAAGCCTTATGGCATCTTCTGTAAAGGGATATATTGGATCGTCTGTGTCTCTTATCCTAACCTTGTTGAGCCTCTTCTTAACAAGCTCAAAGGTTTCCTCAAGACTCATTGGTCTAAGCTTGAATTCATAGTGAAGTCTCATAAAGAATGCCGGAAAAATCTTGGAATACTCTTCATATGCCTCTGGCACGCATGCAAAGGCAAAAATGCAGCCTTGAGGCATGTTGCTTATAAAATGTCTGAGCATCTCAAAAAATAAGATCTTATCTTCCTCATTTGCTGTTTGCATGTTTTCAAGCTCATCCAGCAGGAGGGCAGAATAAGGGTACTTGCTAAGTTCCTTTGTAAGCGTCTCTGCAATATCCCTTGATTTGTATTCTTTTGTTGAAGAGAGCATTTTTTCGAGCCTATCTATAAAGCCGAGTTTCCTTGAAAGGTTTTCGAAGAAAATGTTAGTTCTTGTCTTTGGAGGCTTCAGCCCGTTGAACATGTCCCTCGTAAGTTTCAAGATATCGTTTGTGTCTACTTTGATGTAGATGGGCTTTCCTCCCTGTTCTGACATTGCCCTATAAATGGTTTTGAGTCTCTGGGTTTTTCCCATTCCAAGGGGACCAATTAGGGAAAAGGCTATTGAGCTTTTATTTCCCACTATTTCCGAGATTATCATTGAGAGACGCATGTCAACTTCCTGATAAACGTGTATGCTTTCCACATCTTCTATGCCTTCACTTGCCAACTGTTCAAAAGGATTTTTTGCCAAACCGTAGACTTCATAAGAGGGAGGTGAATAAACTTTAAGTGTGCTCGGTCTTTCCATTTTACCCACCAAGTCTAAGTTTTAGGTGGGGAGATATATAAGTTTGTCCATAGGGGGTGAAGAAAATGACAACTCTACTTGTAACTGTGCCGGGTGGAAGGGAAGGAGATGCCGCTCTTGAGCTGGAGTGGGCACTAGGAGATGCAAAGGTAAGGCGAACAAAGTGGAGGGGAGTACTGATAGTTAGAACCTCCTTAGATAAGAACGATGCTCTTGAAAAGGTTAGAGAATTTGAAACGACAGCCATCTTTAAGGTAATACCTATAGAGAGATTTGTGGAGAGCAAAAAAGAGAAAATTCTGGAGGAGGCTTTTCAGCTTGCAAGGGAATACATTAAAGAAGGAGACAGCTTTGCAGTAAGGTGCAAAAGAAGGGGCAACTGGATTTCATCTGGAAAGGAAATAGAGATAGAACTCGGAGCAAAAATAAAAGAGAACTTGAAAGCTAGAGTAGACCTGACAAATCCGGATTGGTATGTTTGGATTGAGGTTCTTGGAAAAAAGAGCGGAATAAGTGTAATCAAACCGGAGGAAATCGTAAAAAAGAGGGTGGAGTTTTAAGCTTTTTACCCTCAACCTTCATAGTTATAAGTTATACCTTAGGCTCAACCTCATAGATCGTTTTATCCTCTCCAATAGCCTCGATAAGTCCCCTATGCCTTCTAACGCAGCTCTCGCATTCTCCACAGTGAATGGGTTTTCCATCTTCTGTAAAACCTCTGGGCATATAGCATGAGTTAGAATATTCGTATTTTGCATTGAGTTCTTTTAACAGCTTTGCTATGCCCCTTTTGTCGAGGTTAATCAGAGGTGCAACCACCTTCACCTCGCTTAATGTTCCATATTTCAGCATTTCATTCACTTTTTCTACAAACTCTGGCGTGTTGTCAGGAAAAGTGGCACCTTCTTCGGCGTTGAATCCCACTACAATATCCCCTCCCCCAAGGGCGTCCAAAAGTGAAGCGGCAACACTAATTAGCACAACATTCCTCGCTGGCACCCAAACGCTCTTTGCGGTTTCTTGAGCTTTCTTCATGTTTTCTAAATCCTTTGCCGTAACCTTTGGAGTCTCTCCACCGACTAAGGTTGTCCCCCTAAGCTTTGAGAATTCCTCTAAAAAGTCTAAGCGAATTATTTTGAGTGGGATGTTAAGCTCCTTTGAGAAGAACTCCGCTACCTTGTTTGTTGCTTTCTCCTCGTTGCTGCCATAGTTTATGGTTAACATGATGACTTCATCATAATTCTCCTTTGCCCAATATAGACATGCAGTGCTGTCAAGACCCCCACCAAATAATACCGCTGCTCTTTTCATTTTTACCCCTCCAACTCTTTAATGCTCGTTAGCAAGTTATGAATTTTTCCAAAGAGAATGCAACACAAGAAGGCTCGGAGGCAAAAGAGCTATATGCAGAAAAGCAAAAATTACAAAGACATTGGGTTCAAATCTTCCTGCTAAGACATTATCTCCCAAAGCCAATAGCGAAAGAGTACCCCACGCAATAGTTGGAAGGAGCACAAAAACTATCGGAAGTTTGTTGTTTTTAATGTCGGAGTCAGGTAAAGATGAATACAATAAAATCAACGTCCCCCAGAGTGTCCAGAACACTCCATCATTTCCTCCCACATCGTCCCAATCATATAAAAACTCATCGTACTTCCAAGTGAGCTTTACATAGTAAGCATAGGCTAAATAAGACAACCCGATTAAGGTTTGGAAGACTCCTATAAGAAAGATCAGTTTTTGGACCTTTGACTTTTTGGAGGGGTTAATCATCAGTCTCCCTATGATATTGTTTGCAATGAATTTAAAAAAACTTTTTGAACTTTTAGAGGGATAAACCTATGAATTACAAGTTACTAATGAAAAGAAAAACGATGGTTCTCTCATTTTTCTTGTTCCTTTATAGAACAGCAACACAAAGATTATGTCGATTTTTACGGCGGCGGACGCACCCGAGGGTGGGAACCCTCCTCCAGCGGCTTTCACCGAGACTTGCTCGCCCCCGCTACCCCACGAGCGCCGAACGTCCCGCCTACCGCTGCTCCCTTCCGGGCCTTGCGGGGTTCGGCGGGCAAAGGGAGTTAGCGGAGCCCTTCAGCTCCACCTCTCCCACCGCCGGCCCCGTGGGACAGGGGTTCATGACTCCTCTCGGCTTCCACCGCTGGATTCGGGAACCGCCCCCCGGGCTTCGGCCCCCGCATATCGACGGTTTCGGGTTCCAGGGGACGCCGAACCCCCCGGCCTAGTCCGCCGCCACTTAATAGTATCCATAAAGACTTATAAAGATTTGGTATTCAAAAATTTTATTAGGGAGAAGCTCATATATTTACAAGGGCTTGAAAGTGACACCATCTGGGGCTGTTTATTACATTCTGTTAGGAATGCTCTTGGGAATGACGGGACAGATGATAAGGGTAATTATTGGTATTAAGAAAGTGCAAGAAAAAGCTGTTTCAGAGGGTAGGGAATTCAAAGAAGCTTTTGATATGAAAAGGCTTGTTATAAGCATATTGATTGGAGCAACAGCTGGTGTTTTAGGGGTTGTCAGCCTTCATTGGGGTAAGCAGGAGATAACCAAAGAAATAGCCTTAGGGTTGATTGCAATTGGTTACTCCGGAACCGACTTCATCGAAGGACTATTCAGGACAAAAATTCAATCAATGCGATCTACTCCTTCTTAGATTCCCCCGTCATCACGGCAGAGGCTATCATGTGAGCCAATCTTAAAGGTTCGGGTATAAGAGAGCTCTTTTGGGTTAGTTTTATTATTTCCTCAACTTGCTGCGGGGGAATTCCATAAGACTGATAAAAAATCTTTCCTGGGATTAATTCCCTTATCTCTCCTGCTTTTTTGAGAAGACTTATTCTTTCATCTGCATCAACAAAATGTTTTCTCAATGCATTTTCCATTGCATTTAAATCAGGTTTTTTCCTTATCACTATTATCACCGGCAGTCCAGTTTCTTTGCTCAATCTTTCGACGTCAACAATGTTAAACCCCGCATACGTTATTCCTTTGAGCATTACAATCCGTAAGTCCTTAAATCGAGAGTTGTTTATTGCATCGATCATTTTCTCAGTTGAATCTTTGCCATCGATTTCAATCCACCTCGTGACAATTCCAACGATGTCTTGGGAACCTTTCATAACAACTCCGACTAAAACAGTCTTATCTCGCCTAAGTTTAGATTTAAAAGAAAATGTACCATCATCGAAGCCAATAACTCTTATTTGTGGCTTTACCTTCCTGATCATTTTGTTACCCCTAAAAGCCAATTCAAGTATTCCTTATTAACATGATCAACGTCTATTCTTATTATTGCCGGCACAGAATACGGGTGTAGCTCCCTTAGAGTATCCTTGAGCTCACTCCAGAGATCAACTTTTGTTTTTAGTAGTGCTCCAACCTCTTTATCTTCTTCAACTTTCCCTTCCCACCAGTAAAAAGCCTTATGCTCCCTTAGGTTTGCACAAGCGATTAATTTTCTCTCCAACAGCTCTTTTGTTATTCTTTCAGCACTCTCCCAGTCAGGAAATGTTGTGTATACAAGGATCATTTCTCCCATTTTACATCCCAAAAAAAGTTTGAGAAGATAAACTTAAATTTTATGGAGGTTACTTTTAATGGGGGAAGTGGATGGAGGTAGTAAGGGCACATCTGAAGATATACGGCCGGGTACAGGGAGTAGGATTTAGATGGAGTATGCAGAGAGAAGCGAGAAAACTTGGTGTCAACGGATGGGTAAGAAATCTGCCCGATGGAAGTGTAGAGGCCATAGTCGAGGGAGAAAGGGAGAGAGTTGAGGCATTAATCGGGTGGGCACATCAGGGCCCACCTTGGGCAAGGGTTACGAGAGTAGAAGTTAGGTGGGAACCACCAAAAGGAGAAAAGGGATTTAGGGTCGTGGGTTAACTTTTGTAGTCTAGCCCTTCAATAGCAACTTTTTTAGGGCAGTAATTAACTTCACAGTAGCTACATACAACTTTTTCTTTGCTCTTCTCAGGGGTGTGGAGAACGAGCTTCCTAAATCCAGGAATGTCTTTTATCTTTATGAAAACTTCTACAGGCAGAGTTCCATCTATAACGATGTATGCTTTCGCATCTTCTTGTCTAAGGTTTCTGCTGAAGATTTCCATTATTAGAACACCATTCTCATAAAGATATCTAAGCAACTCCGAAAGGGCATGAGAGTACTCATCTTTCTCGAGCTCTATTTCAAGAACTTCCCATCCCATAATGGGTGCTACGTTTATGAGGCTTGGAAGCGGGTTAAGTCTCTCAAATATCATTCGCAGAGGGTAAGTGTTTTCAATGTAATCTATGGTGTGATAGATTATCTTTCTATTCACACCAATTACACGGGAAAGCTCGCTTATTGGTACCTCAACATTTCTCAGATAAATTTTTCCATTTTTTACACTTAGCCCATTTTCAAAGAGGAACTCAGCTACCTTTCTCCTAGCTGGGAAGTTTTTAAAATAAGCATCCAATACAAGCATCATTTTTGACCACCTCTTATACAATGTTGTGTACAGATGAATATTTAAGCTTTTCTCCGTAGTTCAAAGAGACAATCTTTTAAAGCATGTAAAACCTTAATAGAACACGTAAGTGAAGTGAGGGTGATGCCTATTCTGATCGTGGGTATTGATATAATCAGCGAAGAACCAAAACGTTTTGCTGTGGTTAGCTGGCTCAATGGAAAGGTAGTTAAGCACGGTGAATTTACTTTTTATCGCCTCTTGAGATTTATAAGAGCAAAGAAACCCGACATTATTGCCATGGACAATATCCATGAGCTTGGTGAGTATCTTAGGAAGTTTATACGGGCAATTCCGCAGGAGACAAAGATAGTTCAGGTAACCGGCAGACCTGGAGAGCAAAAAGCCCTCTGGAGCTTAGCTAGGGAACACGGGATTAGAATAGGGGACAAGTTCAACCCCTACGAAGAAGCAAAAATATGTGCTCTTTTAGCCGCCAGAGGAGTGGGCTACGAGGTTCTTCCTTTTGAGGATGAGGTCATTATAAAGGTCTCAAGGGGAAGGAGCCAAGGGAAAGGCGGATGGAGTCAAGATAGATATAGAAGAAGAGTCCACAATCTGATACAGAATAAAGTCAGGGAAATTGAGGAGACTCTCAAAAAAGCTAACATTCCCTTTGACCTCGAAATTAAGGAAAAGGATCAGGGGTTAGAGAGAGGAGAGTTCAGGGTTTACACCTCTAGGGAGGAGCTTGCAGGGCTTATAAAACCTATGAAAGGGGGAGATGTTGAAATCAGAATCCGCCCGGTGGAGAGGAAGAGCTTTGAGTTTGTTCCCTTAAAGAGTGAAAGTGCCATAAGGGAAAGAAAGAGCATTATTGTTGGGCTTGATCCCGGCATTACTGTTGGCATAGCGGCTTTAGATTTGAATGGTGAGATTCTGGCACTTTATAGTGAGAGGAACATGGCCGTTAGCGAGATTGTGAGGTTTATAAGTGAGGTAGGGCACCCCATAATAATAGCCACCGATGTAAATCCTGCTCCCGGCTTGGTGGAGAAAATTTCCCGCTCGTTTAAGGCAATGTTGTTTGTCCCAAGGGAGAGCTTAAAAGTTGAGGAGAAAAACGAGCTCTTAAAAAACTTGGGCATAAGCGTCGATGATGACCACCAGAGAGATGCATTAGCTGCCGCATATAAAGCGTATCTTCACCTGAAACCAAAGCTTGCCCATGTAGAGGCAAAGCTTAGGGAAATGGGAATTACAAAGAAGAGTGAAGAAATAAAAGCCCTTGTTGTTCAGGGATACAATCTTGGAGAGGCAATTTTGAAGATAAAAGAAAAAGAAAAGGCTAAGGAAGAGACAAAAACTGCCGAAGTTGTCGAAACTCCCGTTAACCTTACCCCATATATCGAAAAGATAAAGGAGCTCGAAAACACCATAAAAATGATGGAAAGAGAGAATCAAGAGCTGAAAGCTGTAATCGAAGAGCAAAGAAAAATCATAGAGAATCTAGAGAATAAACTAGCAACCTATGACGAAAAAATTAGGGAAAGAATTATCAGAGAGAAAGAATTGGAGATAAGGGAGAAAAGAATAGCCTACCTTGAAAAAGAGCTTAGAGAAGCGAGGTCAATAATAGAAAAGCTGAGCAAAGACCTGGTTCTGGCAAGAAGAATGCACTTGCTAGAGCTTAAAGGCACGGCGGTTCCTCTTAAAGTGCTTGAAAACCTAACATGGAAAGAGATTGAAGAGTTAGAACGTTCCACAGGCATCAAGAAAGAAGATGTGCTCTATGTTGTTAATCCAGCCGGAGCTGGAAGAAGCATAGCCGAACATCTAGCTGAGAGGAGAATAAAGGCACTTATAAGTGCAAAAACACTTCCAAATCTTGTGTACGAAACGCTAAGAGAGAATAAAATACCCGTTCTATATGAGGCTGAAATCGAAGTCAAGAGGGTTGATGACTTTGCAATAGTCGATAGAGAAGAGCTCGAAGGGGCAATAAGAGCTAAGCTAAAACACTGGGAAGAAGAGGAAAAAGAGAAGGAAGTTCGGGAATTCTTAAAACTTGTGGAAGAATACCGGCTGGAAAGAATCAAGGAACTTAAGAAAAGGGCTGAAGAAGGGCATTAAATCATTTTATTTATGGGGTGATGTTTCTCTGAATTTTAGAGAAAACCTTAAGCTTAGTAAAAGCAAAATCCTTTTGATGAAAGTTGAATGGCTTTACGAAAAACACAATAAAGGTATTAAGTGCCTTGTTTGTGAGAGGAGATGCTTGATAGAAGAGGGCAAAAAAGGACTATGCAAGAATTACGCCAATTTAAAAGGGAAGCTGGTGCACATAGGATATGGAAAGTTGAGTGCCGTTGAAAGCAGACCAATCGAAATAAAGCCCTTCTTTCATTATTATCCAAACAGCACCGCTTTGACCTTTTCTGGTTTTGGTTGCAACTTCTACTGTCCTTGGTGCCAAAATTACCATTTAAGCTTCTCCGATATTCCCGAGTGGATTAGAGAAATTTCCCCAGAGGAACTCGTAACTCTGGCCTTAAGGAATAAAGACCAGGGACTTTGTGCAAGCTTTAACGAACCAACTACCCTCTACACCTACCTCCTAGACGTTTTTGAGCTTGGAAAGAAAAAAGGACTGTACTGCTGTCTGGTGACAAACGGCTATTTTACCATTAAAGCCTTAAGGAGCCTTATCAAGAGTGGAGCCTCCGGTTTCAGTATAGACATCAAAGGCTGTCTTGAAATGAATGTCCTTGGGACTGTTGATCACAAAAAGGTCTTCAGAAACGCCAAGGAAGCTATAAATCTCGGAGCTCATGTTGAAATGGTTTACCTTGTAGTCCCAAATACCAACGATTTTGAAGAATGCTATCGCTGGATATTCAACATGCACTCAAAAATGCTTGGAGAGGACGTTCCTTTACACATAAACCGGTATTATCCTATGAACTATTGGAAAGAACCGCCTACGCCGGTGGAGAAGCTGTTAAAGTTAAAAGAAATAGCCCAGGAAGAGTACAATCTGAATTATGTTTATGTTGGAAACATTGACTCAATTAAACATGAAACAACGTATTGCCCTAAATGTGGCAAAAGGCTGATAATACGTTCTGGATACAGAGTATTAGAATGGAACCTAAAAGGCAACAAATGTCCAAGATGTGGAGAAAAGATTCCAATTTATGGAGGATTCACTTAATTGTAATTCCCTTTTCCTTCGCTCTATTTTGCACTTGGTGTTTAAAGCTACAGGCCTTGCATATTTCCCCAGTCGTCGGCTGGCCACAGATTTTACACCTGTTGAGGTCTCTATGGGCATAAGCTTTTGCCAATAGGGGAAACATCTTATCATAGCTCCTTAATATCTGATATTTTGTTCCTGGGTGCTTTTCTTCCATCTCATTTATCCAATCTCTGATTTCTGCCCTAAACGCCTCCACTGCATAAGGACACTCGCTGAAGTCCACTTCAATGTTATTCAAAACAGCGTAAAGCACTATCTCCTTTTCCGGCACTTCTCTAAGGGGCTTTATCCTTGGTACAAGCCCTTCATGGATAACTTCATAGTAAGGGCCAGTTCTTCCTAGCCTGGCCACATCTCCACGCATTATGTTCATGAGAAACATCTGCACCTCATCGTCTAAATTGTGGCCAACGGCAAGCTTGTCAGCATTAACATCTTGAGCAGCATAGTTTAACAACCACCTTCTCCAAACTCCACAGTAGGAACATGCTCCGACTCTCTCTCCTTTCTCAAAGCTTCCCATTATGCTAACGGTCTCATCAAGGGTGAAGCCTACGTATTCCTTAAACGAATAAATCCGGTGTTCAATTCCAAGCCTCTTTGCATTCCTCTTTGCTATTTCAACACTCTCTGGCCTGTATCCTTCTATCCCTTCATCTATGGTTACCGCAACTATTTCAAAAGGAAACCTTTGGCTGAGCTTGTGAAGGATATGGAGAAGAACAACACTATCTTTTCCACCGCTCACCCCTACTGCTATTCTATCCCCTCTCTTGATTAGCCCATATTTTCTCACTGTTTGCTTTACTTTGCTCTCGACCATCTCATTGAAATGTTTGTGACAGTAGAACTTGCCCTCATATCTCGCATGATATACGGCATCTCTTTCGCACTTTGTGCATCTCATTCTCCTCGCCTCACTGCAGGAAAAGACTTTTCTTTAAAAAACCTTTCCTTTGGATAAAAAAGTTTAAATAAAACCCTTACTATTATTTAGTAGCAATTTTGTTGGTGATCAATATGGAGCTAATAAATACCAAGATCCCACCGCTTGATGAGGCTCTCGGAGGGGGGTTAGTTGAGGATAGTATTCTCCTGATAACCTATGATACCTATTCCCAGGGATGGACTCTTGCTTTTGAAATTCTAAAAAGGAGGATAGAGGAAGGAGATTTCGGAGTGATAATTAACTCAGTGGTTCCCCTTTCGATGCTGAACATGGAGCTTAAGAGGATTGGCTTTGACCTCTTTGAGGAAGGTGAAAAAGGAAATCTCGGTATAATTGATATTTTTGCGTCGTTTTATGGGATAAAATATCGAGAGCCTTATATCTACTACACCGACATGGATCAGGAAACGTACCTTCCGAAGTTTATGAGCCTTTATAGAAGGATGCTGAAGGAGAGAATAAAAGACAGAAGACCAATAGGAATCCAAGTGACTGCAGATGGATTTGCGTTCCTAATAGGGGAAGAAAGAGAGCTCAGAAACATCCAAAAGAATTTGGCAACAAAAGAAAATGCTCTGCTTCATGAAAAACGGAAGAGACCAATAAATATAACGCTCCTTAACAAGGACAGAGCTTCACAAAGGTATCTCTCATGGCTCTCTCTTTACAGCCAGTATCAGATTGAGTTTAGACCCCAAGAGGAAAAGGTGGAGGAGAAGATGTTTATAAGGAAATCACCCCTGCCAAACTTCAAACCAACCACGCGGATGTTTAAATTAGAAAACGGAAAGATAAGCATTATCTAGCAAGTTCCAATGCAAGCTTAGCAGCTTCTTTTGCATCTTTTGTAAAATGCACCTTTACAAGTTTTTTGTGATCGAAGTAGCCATCCTTCGCTAAAAGTTCAAGTCGATCACTGGGATAACCAGTATCTGTAACCACAATAAGAGGCTTTGAGTAGTCATATGCCATCAATGCTTCTACCATTGTACCGATTCCTCCTCCAAGAACCACAATAACATCTGCTGAATTAATCATAATTGCGCTTCTCTCGGCAAAGTCCATTCCAGTTTTTATCCTGATTTTATTGAACTTATTTCCTTCCTGCCTCTCTGGGAGGATTCCTACAACGATCCCTCCAAACTTTGCAAATTCCCTGCTTGCTATTTCCATAATGCCTCCTCTTCCCCCAGTAAGGAGAACAACCTCGTCTTTATACTTGACCAACTCTTTGATAAATTCCCTTGTCTTTTCAACGGCTTTTGCTAAAGGCTCACTATCGCTTGAGCCCGCTATGGCTATTTGAATCATTTCATCACCCCAGAAGGCTTCTTAAAGCTGGGAACAGATTCACAGCAAGCAGAAACAATCCTACTCCTACAAAGAGATACGTTATAGACTTGGCAACTTTTGAGGGGAGGAAGGCTTTCAAAATATCGTCAAGCATCTTTCCTCCATCTAACGGGATTAACGGAAAGAGGTTCATCAACCCTATGCCCAGATTTAGCACGTATATCCAGTAAAGCGAAAACGCAAGTGGAAGCACGATTCCATTAAAGCCCACCTTTGAGGTTATATGCTGTGCGGGATAAACTCCTAGATAACCCTTTTTGGGATTGTCTGGATGGGAAGCCAGAGGAATGTTGAAAACTACCCTTTTTCCTTTGCGTATTACCTCAATCTCTATTGTTTCTCCAGCTCGTGTTTTGTTCATTACGTTAAAGAATTCCTCCATTGTTGCTATCTGCTGACCGTTTATCCCCACTATGATGTCCCCTTCTTGGAGATAGCTTTTAGCAGGTCCCTCCGGAGCTAGTTTTGAAACTTCAACTCCAGCTGGTTGTATCATAGGGTTCAAAGCATAGCTTAAAAGCAGAATAGCCAGCAGAGCTGTTACAATATTTGCCATAGATCCTGCAGCATAAACTCTTAGACGACTCAGTAGAGGAGCTTTTGTTAGTTCTTCTTCATCCGGCTCAACAAACGCCCCCGGGATTACAAAGAAAAGCACAAGGCCGACAGACTTTAAGGGCAAATCCTCAGCCCTAGCTACAAATCCATGGCTTAGTTCATGAACAAACATGACCACAACAAGCCCTATCACTCCGTACCAAAGGGGAATCGTAACGCCAGGTATAACAAGCTGAACGCCCGGAGTGGCAGCTTTTGTGCGAATATTCTGCATGGCAAGATTAAAGAGGGTATAAAAAACATATGCCATCCCGAAGAAGCCAATTATTATGCCAACCGTGGAGTATCCTTTCCAGAATTTTTTATACTTCGTTCCAATCTTGTCTATGAAATCGACAAATCTTTTAGTTCTCCATATCGCAACGAAGGCATCAACTTGTAGCCCTTCTTCGCTTTCTTCGGCTTTCCTTCCAAATGCAAGATACAGAACTCCCCAGAAGCCAAGTATTAAAGCTATTGCTGCAGGCAGGTTCACCATTTTGCTCACCTAACTTCAGTCCTAAAAGGAGTTTAAAAAGATAGTGCATACTCTTAAAAATAAAAGCTCTCAAGAAAAATATGCAATGATGAGTGATGGGCGAACCGAAGGATGAGGATGGAAAGGTGATCGCTGAGCGTTATTTTTGAAAGTTCCATTTTTCATTTCCATATCTCTCTTCTATAAGCTTCTCTGCAAGTTCAAGCTCATAATCTGTAAGTTTTCCCTCCTTAAGGGGAAACTTCTCAAAGAACTTCCTCTTCAATAACTCATAAACTTCATCTCTGCTGAGCTCTATCCCTTCTCTTTCTAGTGTTGTTACCCTCTCCCATATGCTTGAAACACCCTTATCTTGTAGCTTTTTCCGGGAAACCTTGAGTACTGAAGCGAGAACTTCAAGCCGAGTTGCATACATGAAAGTGCCATGCTGTAAGATGACTCCTTTTCTTCTCGTTTGAGCAGATCCGCTGATTTTCTTACCATTAGCCACAATATCGTTCAGCCCAGCAAATCCTCCCTTTATTCCTGCTTCGTTAAGCGCTTTGACGAGTGGGGCAGCTAAGAACCTATAGCTCTTTTCTATATTCTTCAAGCTCTCGTGAAAATCCTCGCCTATGATTACGCTATAGGTTATCTCCCCGTAATGATCGTGAAACACGCTTCCCCCGCCAGTAATTCTTCTCACTACGGGAATGTTAAGCTTTCTGCACTCTTCTAAGTTAACATCGTGCTCAATGCTCTGAAATCTGCCAATAGTGATGGAGCTCGGTTTAAAGACGTAAAGTCTCACGGTATCTTCGACTTTCTCTTCAATTCTTGCCCTCATTATTGCCTCATCTATTGCCATCTGCACTTCAGGTCTTGCAACTATTAGGGGAATAAATCTCATATCATCACCAAAAGAATGAAAAGAACTAGGACTTAAAAATATGTGCGCTTGAACAATATGGGAAAGGTTCGGTCAGGGGCCGATTAGCTCATCACCCCTCAGCAACCTACCTTCACATCATCCCAGTCCAAGCCTTTCTCTCACAATGAGAGGGGGATATCCAATTTTTGGAAAGACAAGCACTGCTTTTGCCTCAATGGCTTCCTGGGGGATGCATGGGAGGACATCTCCTTCGGCCAGGCCTATATAGTCTTTAAGATATGGGAAGTCCTTCATGTCAAGGGGATAAAAATCATGTATCCAGTTGTTGTCTCCTTGAATGACGAAGCACCTTTTTCCATTGTATTCAATTATATTCCTAACCCTGTGAATTATTGGATATCTTGTATACGGCCTCCTGTAAACCACAACGTCCCCTACCTTTATCTCGCTCGGGGGAACTCCTTTGAGAAGAACCACATCTCCCCGATAAAACGTTGGTTCCATTGAACCGCTTATTACAATAACGAGTGGCGAATCAGTGTGAAGAGCAACCTTTAAACCATTATGTACTGCAAAAACAACTACAAGACTGATAACTAGGAATGCAATGTCCCCTTTCCATCCAGTTAATAGCTTCTCCTCCATTTCAACTCCTCCATGATCGTTCTAATTTTTGCTGGTATTGATCCTATGGCAGTGCAGGTTTCCAAACTTATTCTCTTCCCATCGGTGATATCTAAATGATAGTTAGCCAACTTAAAGATTTCTTTCGGTAATCCATGTCTTCCAAGCCCTACAATCAGCATAAAGCTCTCGCCTCTGAGTGCCCTTTCTGCAAGATGACGTGAAGAAATTTCCTTGTTCTCGTTGGGTTTTCGTGTAGTTGCTACAATATGCCCAAACTGAGGAGGAAATCCTCCTTTTGGAAACTCAAGAAGATGAAACTTATTGGCTCTTGCAAGCTCTAGGAGGTACTTCCCACCTTCTCCGATGGTTGTACTTTGAGATATCTCCTTGGCTACTTCCACAGGCTTCTTTTTTTCAAAGGGAAAGCCTATAAGGGCAAGATGGAAATCAAAGGCATAGCAGATGGGAGCTGCCCTAGCGATGGCTCTTAGATGGGCCTCGTGAAGCTTCTTAGGATCGTATGAATTGTAGAGTGCCAAGGTAAGCATCTCACTCCCCTATATTAAGAAAGTGGGAACGTTTATTAAGTTGTTTCCCCAATATGTTTTTTGATAACAATGGTCGAGATTGATGACATTGTATTTTTGGTGAGGAATGGAAAATATGAAGAGGCATTGGAGTTAGTTAACAATTTAAGCAGTAATTTGGATAAAGTATCAGCTCTTGGTATTATGGCCAAGGAGATTTATCCACAAGATATGGAGGTAGCTTATGGTTTTTTGGAAGATGCAGAGTACTTTTCCGAGAAAATTAAAGACAGGGGAGAGAAAGCGAAGGCACTCGCAAATATTGCCTCTGCATATTATGAAATAGGGGACACAGAATACGCTCTAAAGATGTTTGAAGACGCAATAAAGGAAGCGGAAAAAATAAAGAAGCTCGAGGATCGGATATATCCTCTGGCAAGTGTTGCATACTATCTAGGCATTTCTGGGCTTGTTGATCTCTCAATGGATCTATTCGAGAGAGTTTTTGATATAGTGGTTAACCTAAGGGTAAATTACGTGAAGAAAACTGAGTACTTAATAGACCTAGGCAACATAATAGAGAGCGTTGGAGACGAACTCCCCTCAGAAGGAGCCATTAAATTTTACGAAAGAGCTCATGATCTATTTGAAAAGCTCCGCGTACCTGCGAGAGCTGCGACCATTGAGAGGAAAATTGACCTAGCTAAAACTCTTATCACAGTTGGTCTACCTGAAATAAGAAAAGCCATCTCTGAGGGAAAATATATCTATGCCAGCAAGTTAATTATAAGGACATTCAACGATGAGAAGATATTTATTGGTCTTTTAGAAGTAGCACTATGGATGAAAAAGAACGAAACCCTTGGGTATAGTCATATCGTTGAAACCGCCCTTAAATATCTACGGGAACTTCAGATACCTGAGCACTATCTCCGTTATGTGATCAAATTATTGACCGAGCTTGAAAGGTTTGAGGAAGCGTTAAAGCTTTCCATAACTATCGAAGATGTGGAACTACGCTCTGAAATTCTGACAGAGATAGCCATTGGAATGCTGAAGAGTGGAGAAGTTGAGGGGGCTTTCAAGATAGCCGAGTTGATACCAGACATTCACATCCGCGCCGCTACACTGGCAGAACTAAGAAAAATACTAAAATACTAAGTGGAACAATTGAGCGGGGAGGAGGTCAGATTTGATGTTCATTCTGATTTAATTTTTCTTTGAAAGCCTTCTCTTCAGAGTAGGAGGAAATCAGTTTTATGTAGTATCTAAAAGAATGGAGTGGAAAAGTGTCGAGGGATTTGAAAACGAAAGCAAAAAAGAGGTCAAAGCAATAACCTTCAAAAACTTTGAAAAGGTTTTTTGAAAGAGTCGTTGGATAACCAAAACCTTTTAACCCGTTTACGTTTTTCTCTTTTGAGTGGAGAATATGGAAGAAGTTTATTTTCTAACCTTCAGAGAGGCCAGAATGCTATTGCTTTCCAAAGGAGAGGTTAGGGTAAACCTTGATTTGAGGAAGACCAACAGATCACATGCAGTTATCATTGAGGAAGATAAGGCTATCTTTCCAGATGGAAGCAAAGTGGAGAAAGATGTCCTAAAGAAGATAGCAAGGGACGAGGATACAGTCTATTTTTTAAAGAAGGGAGATTTATATAAAGCCGCAATCGCTGCCAGAGGCTTTTATAAGTTAGTCCCCACAATACCGCCTACCATAGAAATAAATGGCATTAGAATGCACCGCACTAAGGATACAAACCCCTTAAAGGACACCCGAAATAAAATAGAAACAATAAATCCAAAAGAAGGAGAGCTCGTTTTGGACACCTGCATGGGGCTTGGTTACACTGCAATAGAAAGCGCAAAAAGAGGAGCCTATGTAATTACAATCGAAAAGGACCCAAACGTTATTGAACTTGCCCGACTTAATCCGTGGAGCAGGGAAGTCTTTACTTCCCAGAACATTCAGCTTATCCAGGGAGACACATTTGAGGTCGTAAAAAAGTTTAATGAGGGAAGTTTTGATGCTGTAATACATGACCCTCCAAGGTTTTCTCTCGCTGGACAATTGTATAGTGAAGAGTTCTATGCAGAGCTGTTTAGGATTTTAAAGCCGAAAGGAAGGCTGTTTCACTACGTGGGGAATCCCGGCAAGAAATACAGACGGAAAGATATCCAGAGGGGAGTAATGGAAAGACTGAGGAACATAGGATTCAGGAAGATCAAACGAGTCGAGGAGGCTCTGGGAGTAGTTGCCTTAAAGCCATGATTAGGTGATGAGATGCTCTCCAAAGCTTTAAAGGAGCTAAAGGAATTTGCAAGTAAAGAAGGACTCTATGAAAAAAAGATTCTATTAATGTTTAGCGGAGGTAAGGACAGTAGCTTAGCGCTTTATCTTCTTAAAAATGCCGGCCTGGATGTATCTGCAATAACCTTCATCCACAGATGGAGTTGGAAGGAGCTTCTCCCACATATGCTCAAATTTACAGTCGCTATGGGCGTAAAGCACTACCTTGTTGATATAACTGAAAGCCTTCTAAGAAATACCATCGGGAAAAAAGGACCCATATGCATCCAGTGCAAAAAAATCATGCTGAAAAATGCCTACTGGTTTGCAAAAGTAAATGGATTTGACATTATCGCAAAAGGAGACAATGCAAACGATAAAGTAAAGGGTGCGCTTCTTGACCAATGGAGAGGAGATCACAGACTAAGCAATATTCCAAGAATTGGGATTCCAATTTTAAGGCCTTTGATAAACTATACGGCTGAAGAAGTAGAAATTCTCGCAGATGAAGCGAAGATAAGGGTTTTTAGGATGTACGAGTATGGGAGAAGGAGACAGTGGAGAGAGGGATGCCCTTTGCAGTATATTGACAAGGAGCAAATAATAAGAGAGGAGTATTTTGATCTGGCTTATGAGGCAAATCATGAAATAAGCAAAATCGCAAGGAAAGATAAGGTTAGAATGAGCGTCCTCGTGCCGTCTTTCAGGATAATGTGTCACGAATGTAATGATGAAGTGCTGAGGGAGGCTAACTCTGCCCTTAAAGAGCTTAAAAGGAGGCTTACCACTGCTACCTCTAGGAAAAGTTAGAAACGAAATTTTGAAAAACTCATCCTAAAAACTTCCATCACCGATATCACACGGGCAAAGAACATTGGATAAAAAACGGCAGAAGAGAAGCGTTCCCGGAATTTGAAAGTGACGCTTATGCGGAGATATACTGGTTATCTCACCTTATACCTTAGCAATGCAGCAATTCCACCAAGTGCCTTGAGCTTTTCTCCCCCTTCATGCTCTGAGCTTACTATTACCACCTCTCCCCTCGTGCTCCTTACGAACTCCATTATTTCCTCTATTTTTTCTTTAATTTCCGATTTTAGCAGCTCATCCAAAACTAAGAGAGTCTCTACAGCTCCATAATTTGCGGCATCTTCAACCTCTTTCAGACCATAAGCAACCAATCCGTTCTTTGCTATTTCCTCAATAACTCTTTCTACAAGCTGAATTTCCTTGGCGACTCTGTTTTCGTGGTAGACTCTATCAACTGTGCCCCTTCTAATCACCTCATAAATGCCCGTTCTTCCGGTGACACTTGTATCTTCTATAACAACTTTCTTAGCTAAATCCGGATAGTTTTCGCTTAGGAACTTGTAGAAGTTTTCCTTTGCGAATCCCGGCCCAGCTACAATAGCCTTGTCCACCTTTTCTCTTTCCATTATATCAATCATTGTTTTGGCAAGATCATGGAAGAACTTTTTCTCCTCGCTCTCCCTATCTGAGCTGTACCTTTTCCCTCCAAGGTTGTGAGTTATATTTGCTATGATTTCAACCCCATACTCCCTAACCAAGGCTATGTCAGCTTCCCCCTCATCAATCACAACTATCATAATCCTAGCTCTTTGAGAAGCCTTAACTGCTTCCTCTAATCTCTCAAGATGATGCCTTTTCCATTTCTCCTTCTGTATTGTTATCGTGTTGTTTTCTTCAACGGCTATTGTGTGGTATTTTCCAAGCGGAACATCCTCTCTGGAGGCGTATACTATGGGACCGGTTATCCTTAGAGCGTTTGCAAATTTGTGGAGGTTTACTTTTTCCACCTTAACTCCAAGAAACACCGGTATTGCCTGGACTTTTTCAGGTCTCAAAGAATCGCTTCTCTGGCTTTGTTTTCTAAGTGTTTTAGCATAGACAACGTCACCTTCTTCAATGATGTGGTAAAGGTGCCAGAGATCATCAAGAGTCTCGACCTTAACTTTGATTTTACCCTCCTTAAGATCTTGGTGAACTATCTTCACTCTCACCACCGACTCAAGATTTGTGGCTTGCTTTTTAAATAATAAGGGCGCAACTTTTAAAAAGCAACGTCCTTTATTCACCACGACTAGGCGGGTTCAGCCCGCGGGATGTTCCGCTCTGCGGAGAACCACAAACAGCGAAAACGAGGTGAAAAATATGGGAATGTACAAGTACATTAGAGAAGCTTGGAAAAGTCCAAAAAAGAGCTATGTTGGAGAACTCCTAAAGCAGAGGATGATTAAGTGGAGAAGGGAGCCAAGCGTTGTTAGAATTGAGAGACCAACGAGGCTTGATAGGGCTAGAAGTTTAGGCTATCAGGCAAAACAAGGTTATGTTCTCGTTAGGGTTAGAGTGAGAAAAGGTGGAAGAAAGAGACCAAGGTGGAGGGGCGGAAGAAAGCCCTCTAAAATGGGTCAGGTTAAGTACTCACCCAAGAAGAGCCTCCAGTGGATTGCTGAGGAAAAAGCGGCAAGAAAGTTCCCCAATCTTGAGGTTCTTAACTCTTACTGGGTTGGCGAAGATGGAATGTACAAGTGGTTTGAGGTAATTTTAGTTGATCCGCACCACCCAGTTATTAAGTCTGATCCAAAGATAGCCTGGATAGCTGGAAAGGTCCACAAGGGTAGGGTCTTTAGAGGACTTACAAGTGCCGGAAAGAGGAGCAGAGGACTGCTCAACAAGGGCAAAGGTGCTGAGAAAGTTAGACCGAGTATTAGGGCAAAAGGTAGAAAGGGTAAGTGAAAACTTTTAGCTTTTTTCTTGTTCCCTTTTCTGTTAGATTTTATGCATTTGGTTCTAATTTCTAATCATCAATTCATTTTGTGACTTTTAAGTGGTTAAGCTAAACCTGAATAACGAGGTAAAATTTTATTAATATTAATAAGAGTGTTAAAAAAATCAAAAAACTTAAATAGTCATAATAAGAACTACGGGTCGAGGTGACACTATGGTGTTGAGGATACCCTACTCCAAAAAGTGTTATGTAATAGTGGAAACTCCCCAAAATCCATATAACACAGAGGATCCAGTAAGTGTTAGGGAGACTCTCCAGAGTTGGGACGTTGATGGTGTGTTCTTAAGCTATAACCAAGGATTTGGAGAAAGAGACAGATTTTACGAATACTACTCAGCTTTGGAAGACTACATAGAAAATTTGGGATTTATTGTAAATACATTTGGACCATATTTCTCTGATTATACAACAACAGCCTGCACTACTGGAGAGGATATTAGTGGGTGGATCAATCCTTATTTAATCTACAAAAATGGAATAAACTTCGACAGTCGATATAAAAATATGCTAGATAATCTAATAGAATATCTAAATAGATATCCTTTAGGAGAAGGAATGGTTTTGTTTGATCACGTAAGATATCCGCAGGGAAATAGTTATTGTCCAAATTGCTCCGTACAAACATGGCAAAATAGAATTTATAATGTAACTCAAGCCACAAGTATCGTGAAAAGTTATATTTCAAATAATGCTAATATTAGTACACAAAACTTTGGAGGAGTTTTGCATCCGCAAAGAAATTCAACAAATAACACTTGTTATCAAGCTTGGAATGTTGGACAAGCATATGACGATACAAAGGGAATTACAAGACATCTTGGGTTTGTAGCTATGATGTTGTATAGTATTCCGAGGGAAGACTATATCCAATGGATGTACAATCTTGCAAGATATGGAGACAGTTATGATGGATACTCAACAAGTGGAACAAATAAAGAGTTGCTAATTTTACTTTCTACATATCCAACAACTTATAGCTATTATGATACTCTTCAGACGGTTATAGATGATGCATTGAATTATTTTGAGGGGATTGTCTTTTGGGAATACCAATCACTAAAGGATACCTTTGGAGGCATACAGAGGTACTAAAGATGAAGCTAAGGTTTAAGATAATCCTCATAGTTCTTGTACTTTTAGTTTCTCTTCCTTTTTCATTAGTTCAAAGTGTCTCTGTAGAAAAAGATTACCAAATGAAAACGCTCTATTCTTATCCCAAAAATTATGGAATATCAAGTTACGATTTTGTTGAAAAGAGTGATGACTTTTATTTAACATGTCTTAAGGTCATAGCTCTTGCAAGAAGCGGCTTTCCAAGGGATTCCCCAGAATTTCAAAGGTTAGTCGGAGAAATAAAATCAAAGCAGTTTGAAAATGGTTCATTCCCCTCAATAATTACCGATGATTACTCAAGGGCTGAGGGTGAATGGCTTTATTGGGAGAAATCAAAAGCTGCTGGAACTGCTCTTGCTTTGCTGGCTCTTCTTGAGGCTGGAGAAAATCCGAACTCTAAGGTTATAACTAAGGGGATTAGATTTCTCTTGGCTAACAAAACAAACGAGTATTGGACGGCCACTGTTTATCTTGATTGGGAGCGGAGCGGAATTAAAAGGATTGGAGAATTTCCAAGCTTAGTAGCAACAGCTTATGCTACTGCCTTATTACATAAACTCGGCTACAATGTTACCGATTCTTGGGAATGGCTTAAAGCTAACCTAAATATAAAGAACTTAACCAGAAACTATGGTTTTGATAACTTTTTTGTGGGTTTTCTCTTTCCCCAACCTTATAGGGACTTTAGAATGCCCTATGAAAGCTTGGTTCTACCATTACTTTACTTAAGAGAAGAAGGCTTTAAGCTCAATAATGAAACTTTAGAGTTATTTAATTCTCTCTTTAAGCAGTCTCAGTACTTGAGAAATGCAACGCTGATTTTCACCCTCTATGGAAATTACACCACCAAGTACGAACTCAAAGTCCTCCGCTTTTCTTCAATAAACAAAACATGGGAAGATGTTGAAGTGATTCAAGGGTTTGCTGGTGAAAGAATTGAACTCCCTCTAACTCAAGAAGGAAAAATTGTGATTTTAAAGTTGGAAGGCTTACGAAAGATAAACCTGCAGAAGTCGGGTGTTTTCTTGGATTTACAGATAATCGAAAGAGAAATGAAAATCTACGCTGAACTGCCCGTAAATTACATCGATTTTCGTTCTTATGTTGGTTCTCAAATAGTTAAGGTCTCCGAAAGTAATGGGACATATTACATAATGCTTCTTCCTGAGCTGGATGGTTCATGGAATCACGATATATACTCGACTTCAATAGCACTGATTTGGTTATATCTAGCAAATGAAACCGATTATAATGGATTTAAGAAGGGAATTGAATTTTTGCTCCGTAATGATAGGAGTTTGGACTTTGACGGTTATGCTTATGCTTTGATTGCCTTGAGCCTGTACAATGGAGATTGGGAAAGAAACAAGCCAGAGATTAATGCCATTGTCTCTAATGAGGAAGAGAATATTAAATATCTGGCTTACGTTATTGTGCTGATTGTGATGCTCTCGATGATTGGAGTTTACCTATGGAGAAAGCATAAATAAAAGGTGAACAGAGTGGAAATCTCTAAAAAGTTATTAATCTTGTCCTTTTCCGCTTTTATCTCTAGCATTGAAGCCAAAGGGAGCCTAGCGAGTCAAGAAGGGGATCAACTAATTTTAGAGACTGTTCAGAGAAGTGGAATATCGTTTATACTATCTAGAGTATCAAAAATCAAAAAGCTTAAAAGTGTATATTATGAAACTATCTACCGAGGTGATATAATGACGTTAAGAATACCGGACGACAAACCTGTCTATGTAATAATAACTTTGGGGGTGCACGAAAACCAAACTCCCTCAGACAGCCCAGAAGTTGTAAGAGTAAACTTAGAAGAGTGGGGTGTTGATGGTGCATTTGTAGTCTACAATAGGGGATTTTCCGGAGCTTATGGATTCTGGAAACTGAAAGATGGCTCTCCTGGTTATTTCATGGAGATAAAAGATTCCAACTTGCTGGAGCATGGGATAGTGTTCAATGCTTTTGGAAATGAGTTCTATGGAGAAAAATCTCCTGTTTGTATCCCCAGAGAAAACTATCCAACACCCGAATACCTTGATGGATGGATTGACCCCTACAAAATTAAAACCCAGGGTATAGATTTTAACCCAAGTTATAGAGCAATTGTTGACAAGTTAGTAGATTATGTAGACTCAAACACTCTAGTCTTGTTTGACCTAATTAGATATCCAAACAGACCAAGTGGAGAAAAAGAGGATAACTATACTGCATTTTGCCCCAACTGTTATTACCAGACGTGGGCAAACCATATAACGAATGTAACTGAAGCTACTGGAGTACTGAAGGCATACATGACTAATAATCTTCCTTTGTACTCTGGAAGTTTTCTTGGAGTATTGCATACTCCAAGAGATCATGTAGATTACAGTTGCATGAAGGCTTGGAATCTCGGACAGGCTTACGATGACAATAAGGGTCTAACAAGATATTTAGATGCAGGCGTTGCAATGTTGATGTACTACGCCCCAAATGAGATGTATGTAAAGTGGATGAGGGATTTAGCCAAGAATGGTGACTCAGCTTCTGGATATTCAACCTCAGGTACAAGTAAAAGATTGTATTTTTTAATGACTGTTGAAGAGCCACACTACTGGACGTCAGACTTACAAGAGGTTATAGATGAAGCGCTCCAATGGTTTGATGGGATAATACTCTATAATTATAGGAGCTTGGCAATGAGAGGAGGTATTGAAAGGATATGACAAGAAAATTAGTTCTATGGTTTTTCGTATTCTTTTTAATTCTACCCCTCCCTGCAAATGCTCAAAACCCAATAAAAGAGTACCAAGAAAAGGTTTTGGAAGTAGAGAATGGAGCAACTAACGGATATTTTCCTGACTACAATATGTTCCCGAGTTTTATATACACTTGCCACTCTTATTGGGGGATTTCCCATCTAAAGATTTACTATCTTTACATTGAGACTATCTCACTCGTTAGAAGTGGGTATAACGAAAGTAGGCTTGAGAGATTAAGGGAAACGATAAAAAGCTTGCAAGAAAGAGATGGTTCTTTTCCAGCGGTTCCGCTCCAAGAAACAATTTATTACCCTTGGAGTACTGATGGAATGACCTTCGAGTATTGTGAATCTTCCAAAGCAGGTTCAACGGCTTTGGCTCTGTTAGCTCTTCTCGATGCAGGGGAGGATCCAAATTCCGAAGTAATCCAAAAAGGAGTTGAATATCTCTTAGAAACCGTGAGAAGGCAACCATATTATCCTGATGAAAATGTTAGTAGCTTTGTCCCAGCTTGCTATGGTGAAAACTGGACTAACGTCCCATGCAAGTCTGCTTTTCCGAGCAATGTAACTCAAGGAGCTTACTGGACGACAAGAGTTTGCAGAATGGATAGGGAAGGCTTTAGCGTATGTATTGAAGTTCCAGGGGTTGCAACAACGGCTTATGCAACAGCACTTTTCCACAAGCTCGGCTATGATGTCAGGGATGAATTAAAATTTCTACAAGAGTATCTTACTCTCGACAATTTAATAAATCGACCCTTAAGTTCCTGTTGTATCGAATTTGCAAACATCTCAACAAAAGATCTAGAACCAGGTGAACTAAAGATCTACTACTCTCACAGAAGACCTCCAAAATGGTGGTGGAGAGAAGATTTGGCCTTTCCTGTGAATGATCTTGACTATCGGGATCCTTATGAGAGCTTAGCTTTGCCGTTGCTCTACTTGAGAGAGGAAGGTTTAATTTTTGAAAATAATGCAACGAGAACAATACTCGAAGCTCTAAAAGAAAGTCAAAAAGTTCCAGAAAAACATGTCTACCTTGAAGTATCTGGGTACAAATATAAGGGAGCTTCAAACTTTACCATGAGTATAATTCCAATTGCATCGCTAAACGGCACTTTGAAGAGTGATTATCAAGGAGAGTTTTATGTATACTACGGATTTAGATTTCCAAATGAGAGCATTAACATTGAGCTTAACTTTCCAAACGCTCAAGCTGGAGGTATTTTAACAATCAAAGTTGATACTTTAGATCAGCTGTTTATAATATATCCAAACTCTAAGTGCAATAAGGGTTATACTAATAAGGAATGTCCCATGCATGCTTTCTCTCCATCAATCCTTGATTACTCCTGGAGTAGTGATATCTACTCAACAGCAGTAGCTTTAATATGGTTTTATGCTTTCAATGAAACCAATTATGAAGGCTTTCAAAAGGGGATTGAATACTTAGAAACTAAAGGTCTCAAAGATGGTTCAAGAAGCTTTGACGCTTATGCATACGCTTTGATTGCTTTAAGCCTGTACAACGGAAATTGGGAGAAGAACAAGCCAGAGATTAATGTCATTGCCTCCAATGAAGGAGGGAGTATTAGATACTCGGCTTACATTCTCGCAATAATTATGATATTTTCAATAGGTTACTTTTGGAGAAAGCGTAAACAAGATAAAGGTCTCTAATAGAATGTTAATCTACCATTTTCTACTTTTTATGTCTTGTTTTGACTTTCAGGATCTTTTTACGTTAAGTGAGAAGTCAAAAAACATTTTTCAAGCATTTTAATCGAGTAAAATGTTGCTTATACTTCATAAAGTTATAAAAATCAAAAGATTTAAATAGTCATAATAAGAACTATGGGTCGAGGTGATGTCATGGCAACATATGGATTGTAGTATTTTAAAGCACAAGATGGAAATTATGAAACATTTCCCTCCGCAGGAACACCATCTCAGCTGAAAGGCAGAGGATTTACCTATGCAATAGCTCTGCATTCTGCTGCAAAAGATGGAAATGGAAACTTATTATACGGAAATATCCCGTTTAGTGGATATTCCTACAACGATGGATATCAAAATGGAGCATCTCTTGGAAGATGGATAGACTCTATGCTGAAAGGAATTGACTATCTTGTTGTGGTTCCAGTTCTGATTGATGAGAGTAATAGGGGAGTTAGGGGAATACAATATTGGAAAGGGTGGGTTGATGGAGTATACGATAACACAAGTGGTTATCAAGTAGGCTTCTATTGGTATCTCGAAAATCCATGGCAGGTTAGTGGTGGAGTTGTTTATGAGGAAGACATTCAAGAAATCTCTAATTACATTAAAAATAAAGGACAACAATTCATTTGGATACCATATGTCCATGACAAAGTGAATCTTGAAAACACTGATATAAAATCAATAGCAAACTACTTTACATTTGTTTTTGTTCAGCCTCATTATTATCAGAGATGGAAGGAATATTACACTGGAACTCTGGAGGGGACTCCTAATGAGTATCCCTATTTAACAAGGGGCGTTGATGCACTAATTGAGATTTTGAATTGGATATGGAGTATTCCTATATATAGAAATGGAAGTGGATGGGACTATCAACTCATATCCAGAATTAATAAATAAGGCATGTGAGTATGTTACAGCACAAAAGAATTCGGTGGTTGGAGATATTTGGCCACAGAGAGCATACTACTACAATGCTAATATAAACAATGTTGATGAAGTGAGGAATCAATGTCCAGAGTGGTAGATTATAAAAAGTCAGTGACTTTGTTTTTTGTTCTACTCTTATTTATAACTTCCCTATCTATCTCCTTAGCCCACGATGTGGAAATTTTTAACGTCTATTCCTTTGGAGATAAAGCGGCTTTTGTCGTTGTCAACACAACTACTCTCGAATCATATGCTTTAATTTACAACGGGAGTTTCGTTGAAATGTATCCTCTTAACTTCAGTCTTAGACACACACTCGTACATTGGAATGGCAAGTACTGGCTCCTCCAAAAGGGGGAGCGAGGAACAGTTGAACTTTATATTTACAACGGCACCCTTAAACACATTAAAACCTTTAAGAATGGTAGTCTCTGTGTGGATAATGACCTAGAGATTAAGTGGAATGGCAAGGAGTACTTTCTAACTTTTATAGAAGCGAGTCCTCATGACAATCCCAACACTGGAGAATGCATTCTCAAGTTTAAACACTACATTCTAAAAGATGAAAATCTAATTCCTGTAAATGTCTCTGGAACACCTCATTGGGTTCCTCCTCTGAATGTTTGGCTTGTAGGGAATTCTCTTGTGAGTGAGAATGGGAAAGTAACTCACCTTAACATTGTTAATGCAAGCCTGTACACCGAAGGAATTGCATACAACGATACCCATGTGTGGCTTGTCGTAGCATTGAACTCCAATCCATCCACTTACGTCACAATTTATGAACTAAACGATCTGACACCCATAAAAGTTTACTCAACAAAAGTTAATGGGAACGTTTATCCTCCAGAAACCTTGAGAGGCAACCCAATTTTAATACAAAGAATCGCCACACCGAAAAGCTCTAATATCTCTGTTTTATCTTTCAATGGAAGCGCACTTTTGAAAATACACAGTTTGGATGAATGCAGTGCAATTTATCCGGTTTCAGTTGGAGGAAGAATCTTTGTCCTTTGTTTATTAAAAAGCAAAGCAAAATCTGCCCCTAATATATTAGAGCTTTTTGAGATCAAGAATAAGAAAACTAAGTTCCTTAACACTTTCAGTACACAAGGACATGTCTATGTGTATAATGTCGATGATTTTAGAGGATTCAATGCCTTCAAATTATGGAAACACTCGAGCTTAATAATTTACACCAATGAGTCCATTTTTCTATTCAACTCCACTCATGCACTAAATCTGCTAACAGGTGAGAGTATAGATCTTCCTGACGGTTTAAAGACCATGGGTTATTATGCATCCTATCGTCGCGATGAATGGATTCTCTTTAATAAAAATGAAGCCTACAGCCTTAAGAATGGAAAATTTGAGAATTTAACTTCAGAGATTGTAACTTCCCTTAAGACCATCATATCCAGAAATTCCATAGGATCCCCTATAAACAGTAGAGAACATGAAGGATACAATATATCTACAAATAACGTCTTTGCAATGATAGCCATTGGACTTATGGCAATTATTGTAGTGGTATTACTGAAAGCTCGCAATAAGGTTTAATTTCTCCAGATATTTTAGCAGTTAAAGCTTTTAAACCATCTTCTAAAAACTTCAACGGGGTGAAAAAATATGGCAAAACTTCAGGCTCATCATATAAGAGTATCAACTTTTGCCCATGCAACCGAAGACCCAGAAAAGGTTCTCGAAGCCATGGGAACTTTTTTTCCTGAGGATATTCCATCAGAGGATATAGAGTTTGAGATACTCGAAACCGAGGGCTATTTTGGAAATCCAATAAAAGTGATAAACGCCGAAGTGAAGAGGGGCAGAAGTGTAAAAAAGATGCTGGAAAACCTTAAAAATCTCCTAAGTGAAGAGGACAAGGAATATCTTTTGGAAAACCTTGAAGAAAAAGTTGACGAGACTGGGACGTTTTTTATTCGCTTCAACAAGCAGAAAGCATATTTGGGAGAGGTAGCGGTAGGGGAGGGAGAAGATGTTATTCAAGTCAAGATAAAAGTCAAGGCATTTCCGATGAAAAAGGAAACCGTTGTAAAGACAATTAAGGAGTGGCTGAGTGAATGAAGTGGATTGAAATGGACATTAGGAGTGAGGAAGCTTACAATCAAGCCAAAGAATGGTATGATGAGGTAGTCTTTACAAAGAAGGTTTACCTAAGGGACTCTCTAAATTTTGAGGAGCTCAAAAATGAGGTCAAAGGTCTTAAGGAAAAATACGGAAAAATTGCCCTGCTGGTCATCACAGAAAAGCCTTCTCTGATAAGGGAAATAAGAAAAAGAATTCCAAATGCTCTCCTTTATGTGCAGGGTGGAAATCTAAGAGTTGTTAGGTTTGCGATAGAGAACAGAGTTGATGCAATAATTTCTCCAGAATATGGGAGAAAAGATTCTGGCCTTGATCATGTTCTTGCGAGACTAGCAGCAAGAAATGATGTTGCAATAGGCTTTTCTCTTTCCCCTCTCCTGAGAGCAAACTCCTACGAGAGAGCCAATATTCTGAGGTTCATGATAAGGAACTGGCGACTTGTTGAGAAGTATAAAGTGCCAAGATTTTTGACTTCATCTGCTGAGTCCAAATGGGAAGTACGTTTTCCGAGAGATTTAATGAGTCTTGGGATAAACATTGGCATGGAAATTCCGCAAGCAAAGGCTTCGCTAAGTTTTTACCCTGAAATAATACTAAAAAAACTCAAAAAGACTTAAGAAACTAAAGATGCTACTTACTCTCTTCAAGCAAACGAGTTAGCAGTGCCCACTGCTGATCCTCAAAGGCATCTTTTTCTGCAACGAGAATTAAAGTTCCCTTATGATTTACAACAAAGTCCTTCAGCTTGTTTAAGAACTTTATCACACTTCTGAATTCGTTGTACATAACCAAGTATTCCAAGCAGTCTATTAGTATAACCCCCCTGCCTCCAGCTTCTTCCATGGCTTTTAGGTATTTATACGACAGCTCTGTCATTCTTTCTAAGTTCATAGGCGAGATAGCTTCCACCTTACTCTCTTTGGTAGCTGTGGTTACAAAATAGTAAGTCCACATCTCTGGAATATTATTTAAAGTTCTGACAAATGCGAGCACAGGTGTATCTTTCAGTTTTTCTTTTATCCTTTTGCATTCTTCCTGATTTATTATCTTGACGCCAGGCTCTATTTCGACTTCATGGATTTCCATCGTTTTTAGCCTAAGAAATTGTTCTGAAGATGTTAGTTTTATCATTAATACCGTTAGGGAAACTATAAGAAATGCAGAAACGGCTGAACCAAATACTGCCTGTTCAGGAAGAACGTATGTTACTGGAATTGGAAGCAAATGAAGGCCAAATATGAACAAGACTATTGAAAGATAAGTTATTTTTCTTCCATAGACCTTCTTTATTTCTCCAACTAGATATCCAAGCCACATAAAGAACAACCCTACGACTCCATGAGAGCCACACATCACTAGGAATCCTCCGAAGTCAGGCACTTTTGATTTCATTAAAATGCCAACTACAATCAAATACAAAACTAAGGTAGGCCCTAGCAAAGAGAACATCCGAACATAAAAAGGTTCTATTCCGATTTTTTCCTCTTCGAGCCATTTAACTATTCCATAGAACATTAAAGCTCCCACAGTACTTAAGAGAATCCCAAGTCTATACACAATACTTACTCCGTACCCCATGGACAGGAAACTGTAGTGAAGCACAGTTAACAAATCGAAAAACCATGCCAGAGAAATAAACAGTGCAGATGTTCTCTTTGTCTTGAAGTATACTCGTAGAATTAATAGAAATGCTACTACGTCAAAGAGCATTACTGTCATTCCAAACATCATACCAGCTGTATCTCCTACACTCATCTTAATCACCCTACTTTTCGGATAGGATTTCCGTATCCATCCCACTTAAACGACTTTGTAGGAGGAGATCTAATAATGCTCTCATTTTCTACTTTCACAATGAGAAGCTCAGGTCGTGCTATTATCATAGCCATCTTTCCTCTCTCCCCATAATCAACAACCTTAAACTTCCCGTCTTTTTGGACCAGGGGAAATATTATGGTGAACGGATAATTAGGATAATATACGACTTCATTATTTTTAACCATTCCCACTGCATCTCCAAACGCATAGTAGCCATAAAAGGGGATGACATTGGCATTCGTGGATTCTTCTATTTCCTTAATGAGTTGAGGAGTAACTCCAACTCCCCCTGTGAATATTGTCTCGAGATTTTCTGTTTTTCTTGAGAAGAGCTGTAGGAATTGAGGAATGGTTCTTACCGTGTTTATATTGTCCTTCTCAATCACCTTCTGCGTATACTTTACCAATGGAGCTAATCTACCTTTTAATAGACTTTCCCATCCTTCTTTCTCAAGAGCACGTTTTATGCCCTCAGTTTCCATACCTATGATGTACAAAAGTCCCCCATAAGACCATACAAGCTCACTCGTTTCCTCTTGGTACCACCCGTATGGACCATGAGCTAGGGCTCTCATCTGATGCTTCTCGTTGTAAATTTTATCTAATCCATATATTTCGTCAAGGGCCGTCCTTAGGAATTTCACAAGAAGCTTCATATATTCGTAGTCCCAGTGGGTAATTGCCCTTTCTCTAGTTGTCCCTGAGGATTGATAAAATCTAACCCTCCCCCTGTAATTTTTTGGAGAGAAATCCAACCAGTTTTCTCTTAGGTGGTCTTCATTAACAAACAACCCTGCATTGAAGATGTTCTCAAAAACTCTCTTCAAATTTCCCTGGAAAATCTTGTCAACATCGATTTGTCCTTTGAATTTCTTCCAATACGGTGTATTTTCAAAATGATACTCAAAAATTTTCATTAGGTGTTCTTTTGTTTTTTCTTCAGAAACTTTTAGAGGATCTTCGTATTCACTTATTACATCCTTGTACAACATTGCACCCATCACCAAATAAAGTCTGTGAAATATTATAAAAGTGTTATTATTCCTTGGAAATTTTCCCATTTAACCAAAGTTTTATAACAACAAAGTGTTATATTAATACTCCGAGGGAGCCTCCATGGTTGGCTTAATTGTTGGAAAAAGAGATTTGGAAAGTCTAAGATATACAGCCGAAACAGCATACAAAACTACAGAATTCTGGAAAGAGAAGTTCTCAAATATAGACGTGGAGGGATTAACTCCAGAAGTGCTTTTATCAGAGAGCGAGAATATTTTCATCACCCCCTATGATTTGTACGATATAGAGAAGGTATGGCCAACATACATAAGAAACATGGAAGTTTTCCATGTACTCTCGAGAACAAGCGGAACAACAGGAAAACCAAAAAGAATTCCCTATACTACAGATGATATAAAGAGAGGAAGTAGACAGTTAGAACCTTGGGCTAATGAGCTTGTGGAAAATGCAATAGTAGCATCATTTTTCCCACAACTACCATCATCATCTGGATTTTTTGTTCTTGGAGGACTTAGGTATCTAGGAACAAAACTCAGATATGTTCAAATTCCTACCCAGTATATACTGGAAGAAGACCTGTTAATACACGAACTACGTGAGATTAAGCCAACATCCCTCTTTGCATTAACAACCAGCGCATACAAGCTTGGTTTTATTCTCCCAGATGACATCAAAGCAGATATACAAACTTTAGTTATGGGGGGAGAGCCGCTTACAAAGGAACTCGCAAAAGGGATTTTGGAGAACTTTCCAAATGCTGTTATTGTAGATCTATTAGGAATATCGGAAGATGGACTTGTTGGATACAGAATAGTCACAAAGAACCAAATAGAAGCACCATTTAATTTCCCTGAATCACTACTTATCCTAAAGAAAACGGAAGACAAATATGAAGGGTATTATCATGTTTACGTTACCAAGATTATGGAAGAAGGAGAGCTCACAGGACTCCCCATTTTCAACTACAAAAACTGGGATTTGGCGAGAGTCGTTGACGGCAAAGTCCTAAATATACTGAGGTCAAATGATGTCATAAGCCTTGGAGGAGCAAAGCTCCACATAGATCAGGTTATGGACATTGTTCACAGATATCCCTTCTTGGTAGACTTCGTGATAATCTACCATCCCCTCTCGCCAGAGAATCCAAAACCAAAGGCCATAATAAAGATTGGATATGTAGGGAAAAAGCCCTCTGGCATAGAAGATGAGATAAGAGAGCTGATATATGAAGCCAACAACCCCGTAAGGTATGAAGTGGAAGAAGCCAAGTCTTCTGAGCTTGTTGTAGAGGCAGTTCCAGCGGAAGAGGTTAGAAGAGGCTTACCCCAAAAACCTGGAAAGACTAAGAGAATATTCATAGTCGGAAAAGACCTCTAGTCTCTATTTTCTCTTTTTGTAGGCAAAATTATTTAACTTAAGACCCTTAACTCTATTCTGGGTGAGAAATCGTGAAACCAAAAATAATTCACGATCCCATTCACGGGAGTATGAAGGTAAGCGGGCTCATATTAGACCTCATAAAAACTCCAGAGTTTCAAAGACTGAGGAGTATAAAGCAGCTAGGGCTTGCATACCTTGTTTACCCTGGTGCAAATCACTCTCGCTTTGAACATTCCCTCGGCACATATAATATTGCAAAAAGGCTTGCTACCGAGCTTGGTCTCAGTGAAGAGGAAAAAACTCTCCTAGAGACAGCTGCTTTGCTTCACGACATTGGTCACGGTCCGTTTTCGCACACCTTCGAGCAAATATATGAACACTACGTTAGAGAATACGACCACATGCACCTCGGCCAAAACATCATACTTGGAAAGATTGACATAATAGACGGAGAGATAGAGGAGAGGCAATTCATACCGGAGATACTGGACTTTTACGGTTACAGGCCAAAGGAAGTTGCCGATCTTATTCTGGGCAAATATGAGAAAAGGTATCTTGGACAGGCACTACATGGAGACGTCGATGTAGATCAGCTTGATTACCTTGTCAGAGATGCCCACTACACTGGTGTGGCTCATGGAATAATCGACCTTGAGAGGCTTTTGAAAGTCATGAAAATCCACAATAATGAACTTGTAGTCGATGAGAAGGGAGTAGAGGCGGTTGAAGGAATGATGGTGGCTAGGGCGCTAATGTACTCTAGAGTCTACTTCCATCACACAGTGAAGATAGCAGAGGGAATGTTAACCAGGGCTCTGGAGTTTGCCCTTGAAGATGGCTATCTCTGGGAATTCTGGAAGATGACTGACTGCAGGCTTCTTGTAGAGCTTGAGGACTTGGAAGGTTACCCAAGAGAAATCATAAAGCGTATCAAGTACCGTGACTTGTTTAAGGCGGCACTGCTATTGGGGGCAGATGAGCTCACCACTGAAGAAAAAAGAGAACTGCTGGCGGTTTATAGAGACATAAAGAAGCGGCAAGAACTTGAAAGAACATTAGCAGATTCCGTAGGAGCAAAAGAGGGGGAAGTCATTATAGAATTCTCGACAGCTGATCTAATGCTTACCGAGCCAAGATTAAAATCAACGGAAATCGGAGTGGTAATGCACACTGGAGAAGTGAAGCCCTTAACAAAGGTTACACCTCTTGCAAACGCTCTTAAGAGGCGTCAAACGCCGAGATGGGCTGTTATGGTCGCATCGCCATCAAAATACGTTAACAAAATTAGAGAAGTATGGAGAAGAGTCTTCTTCAGCTAAAAATCTTTCTCTTTATTTCCTTTTTGAGTTCTTCAATCATTTCAATGAGTTCATCAGCATCTCTGATCTCGTTAAGCTTCTCCTTTGGAATGAGAGGAATTTCTCCCACAACCTCAGTTTTAGTCTTTTCGAGAATGAAGAGCCCATCACTCTGGATAATTTTACTGACCTCGTTTACCATTTGGGCCCTTTTAACAGTTGATGAGGTCTTTCTCTCGCTTATACCGGTTAGAATTTTTACCCCCTCCTCCCTTGAGATGGCATCAAAGGGAGCTTTTTTGATTTTAACAACACCCATTCCAAAATCTTCTAAGCGCCTGAAAATTTCCTTTTCGAGTTCTGTTTCTGGCTCAGCTCCCATTTTAGCCTCAACTTTAGCATTAAGAACATCAATAGGCTTTGCCAGTGGGGCATCAAATAGCTCTTCAAGCCGCAGGGCAACCTCAATGCTCATGGCCTGCTCTTCTCTCTCATAATTCTGGAGGCTCTTCCTAGAAATCCCGAGAAGCTCTGCAAGTTCCCCAATACTATAACCGTGCCTTTCCCTAAGCTCTCGCAAATATTCGCCGTTAACCCTAACGTAAAATCCTCCTCTCTCGGCAAAGATTGCAGGCAGTTCATTTTCCACAAGGATGTCATAGAGAGTTTGAGGATTCAAAGCGTAAATTCCATGCCTCTCATAGACCACTCCCTCTTCAAGCTCCTCGTTTTTAGACCTTAACCCCACGATAAGCGGAGAAGCTTCGAAAAGCTTGGCTAAACGCTTTAAGTCTTCTGCCTGATCCTCCGTAAGGGAGTCAATGTTTTGAAGTACCTTCACAAAGAGCAATAGAAAGAGCCTACTAGCCGCTAAGTCAAAACATGATCCTTTAAACTCCATTTTAGCGACCTTAAATCCAGTTCCCCTGAGTATGCTTTCAACGATTCGCAATAATCTCCCTTTTTCTGCCATACCATTTATAATAGAACTTAAAAATTTAAAAGTTTTCCATTGATGGATAAACTTTTAACCATTCGACATCTCCTAAGGGATGATGAAGCTCCACATAGGCATTGACGATACTGATTCCCCAAATGGGATGTGTACCACTTATCTCGGTGCCCTGCTGTATAGAGAGATCTCTAGGATAGCGAGGCCTTTAGACCTGCCAAAGCTCATCCGTCTAAATCCTAATGTTCCATACAAGACAAGAGGAAACGGGGCCGTAGCAATGAGCTTTGAAGTTGAAGAAGAGGATGTGCCGAAGATAAAAAAACTAGTTTTGAAGATGGTCGAATCTCTATCTGACTTTAATCATGAGAGCACAAATCCTGGCGTTGCATTTTTGGAGGGAGAAGTACCAAAAGAGCTGGAAGGATTTACGTATAGAACAATATGGGAACACGTCGCCATTAAGGAAGCTGAGAAAGTTGCAAGAGAGACGAATGCAGAGATTTATAAATTCAAGCTCGGCAGGGGTATAATTGGGGCCCTTGCCGCAATTGGGCATCCGTTAAGGAAGTTCACCTACGAACTCCTGGCGTATAGAAAAAAGGAATTTTGGGGAAAGAAACGGATAGTTAACAAAGAGAGCGTGTTTGAGGCCGATAAATTGACGTATCCATTCACCTACGACAACCTTGACCCCTTTAAAGGAAGTATCTTAATAACTCCCCATGGAAAAGATCCCATTTTGGTTGGTATTAGGGGAATAGACAAGAACAGGGTTTTATGGGCATTTGAGAATCTCATTATTGAAGAGCCCGTGGAGTTCTTCCAGATTTATAAAACAAACCAGAACACCGATGAGCATTTGAGATTTAGAAAGATCGGTGAATTAAAGCCCTTGGAGAGTGCCATTGTAAAGGGAAGAGTCAGCAGAGGATACTGGGAGAAGGGAAGACACGTGTTTTTTGAGCTGAGCGATGATACCGGAACGATTAGAGTTGCGGCCTTCGAGCCCACTAAGGGATTCAGGAGATACGTTAGAATGCTAATCGAAGGTGACGAAATCATTGCAGCTGGAGGGGTTAAGGAATTCAATGGCGTCTTAACTCTAAACTTAGAAAAATTCTATCCGTTAAAGCTTGCCGAAAAAATAACCTATGAAAAACCAAAATGCCCAAAATGTGGGGGAACGATGAAGAGCAAAGGGCATTACTTGAAGTGTAAGAAATGTGGACACAAAATGCCCAAAATCCTGATTCCAAAAAAGTTGCCCCGTCAAGTCAAGAAAAAAATTTATGAAGTGCCGCCTGATGCAAGAAAACATCTCTCCAGGCCGTTAGTTCTTCCATTGGGGGAAGAAAAAATTTTGGAAGCATTTGAAAAGAGCTAAGTTCTTTCCTGCCTCTCAACTTCTTCTATGTAAGCTATTACGCTATCCACTATCTGGGGAGCTAAGCCTATATAGTTTTCCGGCTTCAGGGAGTTGAGGTCATCTTCGCTCAGATACACCATAGCCTCGCTCTCCTTAACAACTTCCAACAAATCCCTTCCCTCCTCAAAGGCTTTCATGGCGAGTTTTCTCACTAGTTCGTGTGCCTCCTGTCTTCCCATACCCTTCTCTGTAAGCTTGAGCATCAATGGCTCGGCCATTATCAAGTTCTTTGTTAAGTACAGATTTCTCTTTATGTTTTCTGGGAAGAACTCCAAACCGGACAGAACCTTTTTTATGCTCTTTAACATTTCATCCAAAAGTACAAACGTCTCTGGAAGTATAACCCGCTCAACTGAGGAGTTAGTAAGGTCTCTCTCATGCCATAATGGATTGTTGAGCAGAGCTGGAATAACATTGGAATAAATAACTCTCGCAAGCCCACTGGCCTTTTCACTCCTTATCGGATTTCTCTTATGCGGCATTGTCGAAGAGCCGACCTGCTTCTTTCCAAAGGGTTCACTCACTTCCAGTATCTCGGTTCTCTGGAGGTTCCTTATTTCGAGAGCTATCTTATCCAGAGTTGAGGCTATTAGGGCCAAAATAGCCATGAGCTCTGCGTAAGCATCTCTTTGAATTATCTGATTGCTTATTCTCGCAGGTTTAAGTCCGAGGTCTTCCATTACCAAACGTTGAATTTCAAGTCCTTTTTCACCAAAGGATGCCATTGTTCCAACTGCTCCGCTAATTTGACCAACAAGAATCCTCTCTTTTGCTTCTTCAATTCTCTTTATGTGCCTTTGAACTTCATCGAGCCATATGGCGAACTTCATCCCATAAGTTGTGGGTACAGCATGCTGGCCATGAGTTCTCCCAATGCACACTGTGTATTTATGCTCCTTTGCGAGGTTTTTAAGTATTGAACGGAGTTCTCTCAAATCCTTCAAAACAATCTCTAAAGATTCTTTAATCAGAAGGGCATTGGCGGTGTCTATTATGTCATTGGAAGTTGCTCCAAGGTGGACATACTTTCCATGTTCTCCACAAACCTCGCTTAAAGCCTTTACAACAGCCATTATATCGTGATGAATCTCAGCTTCAATTTCCTTGACCCTTTCGACTTTTACCCATCTTATGTTTGCCCTTTCGCTGATTACGTTTGCGCTCTCTTGAGGGATGTTGCCGAGTTTCGCGTGAGCTCTAGCTAAAGCCGCTTCAACATCAAGAAGTTTTTGAAGCTTGTTCTCCTCATCCCAGATTCTTCTCATTTCTTCACTACCGTAGCGGTAATCGATAGGATGAACCGCCATGATATCACCAAATTGATGTAAGTATTAGGTTTAAAAATAGTTTGGTTTTAACATTCTTACGGCAATTTATGAGGAGGCGTTGCAGTTTCTTTGAGAACCATATGGAAAAGTGCTTAATTGCTCCTAATTAAAACCCTGCTGTCAGGATGAGCAGTAGGGTGTCAGACTTAAGTTTCTGACATTCAGAAAAGAAAGGGAAAAGCATGAAGGCCGAAACCATAATATACTGGGTAATTCCAACCTTAAAATCCTTTCGCCGGAACAAGAGAAAAGAAAATCAGGGCAGCAGAATTATACTTGAGAGACCTCGGTTGCAGACAAGTCGCAGAAATTACCAGCCAAAACTCCTCGCAGTCAAAAAACAGAGGA